>OOCF01000008.1_pt1 | contig 225701 bp, 176 predicted proteins | sample 1671001 | NCBI WGS metagenome assembly OOCF01 (sample SAMN06348112, study PRJEB24527) | human gut metagenome | biome: human gut; feature: ankylosing spondylitis patient; material: feces | host: Homo sapiens | place: China | collected 2015-10
ATTTTTATGCTTTATAAGCTACCGGAATGTGAACGGGTATGCTCCGGAATATGCAAAAGCTTGAAGCATTTTTAATTTAACGTGAGTTCGACGAATTATAAAAGCCTGTAAAATTGGCGATTAGCGAAAATTACTGTATCTTTATAATACTAAATACAAAGAATTACGAACAATAATCGCTATGATTACCGAAAGAAAACTTATAGAATTATTTTGTATGGCAGATGATTTTTGCAAGTTTTTTGATGCAATGATGGCAAAATATACGCTAAAACCCCGTACGAAGCACACATACCACCGTGCTTCAACCCTGTCAAAGACGGAAATAATGCTTATCATGATACTTTTCCTCAGAAAACGGACCATTATCGAATCCGTCAACAATGAACTCAAAAATATAGCACAGGTGGAGCACTCAAGGCCTAGAATCTTTGATAACTTTATCGTCAACCTCTTGGGTGCAATTGCCGCATATTGCTGCTTACCTAAGAAGCTGTGTATCAATGTTTCTATAACAATTGACACACAGCTCACATTATTTTGAATTCATCAAACTCACGTTAAACAACTATTATTCAGTCAAATAAACAGATAAAACTAATCTTTTATTTTATACTTCTGCCTTGGATGATTAGGAGTTCCAGGATAAAGCATTTCTAAAATTCTTTCTTTGAGCAGGCGAGGAAGCACAACATCAGATACATATTTCACTGTTCTATTTATCTTTTGAGCTATTTCTTCTTTATCCATCCAGTCCTGACAGATACTTATAATAAGTAAATTCATTTGTTGTTTTGATAACCTTTTCTTGGATGCACTAACCTTAATTTCTCTAGAGGTTCCCTTATTATCTTCAGAACTTCCCTTATTATCTTCAGTACTTCCCTTATTACTTTCAGAACTTCCCTCATTATCATTCGTAGCTTCCCCTACTAATTTATTACTAGATGAAACAATATCTACTTTTGGAGTAAAAAAGGTAAATAGATCTTTACTATCATCTGCAGGAAGATAATACCTCATACCTCTTCCATATCCTTGAGCAACAAGCAATTTACTCTGACACATCTGCTTCAACAATACAGATATTTCCCCTTTATGTAAATTTAAATAATAACGTAATCTTTCATTGGTTACACTGCCTTCATCACATACTAAAGCGAGAACAGATAAAACATCATGCTCAAATGTATTAGCACATCGACCAAATTTTTCCTCTAATTTTAACTTCGTATTCTCAGATAACAAAGATTCCATTGGCATAACTAATTCTACTTTATCCGGATTTTGATGCTCATCAATCATTGGTGCTCTCCAATTAGACTCCTTCCAACCGTTTAAAATTTTATCACTACCACTACCCGCTTTTTCAGCGACGCCAAGCATTGAAAACATTTTCTGTAATGATTTGTTACGGCATACACTCTCTCCACCCGAATAATATTGCTCTTTAGAGACAAGCATGGTACCAGGATTAGAAAAAATAAAAGAATTTGTGTTGTGCTTTACAACAAGCGAAGCATCTTCATTATAATCAGCATGTACACAAAGATTAATTAGTGCCTCTCTAACAGCAATGTGAGCAGGTGTTTCTTCTTTTCGAATATTACCCTCTAATCTAAATGGTTTTGGTAACACAGATTGTAATCGTGGTAATACTCGTTGATAAAAATTAAATAGATTTGCCTCCCAAGTTCCATCAGCACATATACGATTAGTCCATCTTACATCTTCATCTTCAGTTAAATGTTCACGATAATCTGGGAAAAAATTAGGTGTACATTCAACATCCGTTATAGACTCACTTTTACCGAACATTAATATACCCGCTACAGTAAAACCTTCTTCACCTGTTTCTCTATCTTTACGATATCCTCCTAACTTTTTAAGTAAATCAATATCACTAAGTGTCAACCATGGATGATCAGGATAAGATGTACTAAACTTTTGTCGATATGCACGAATAGTTTCCATATCAATATCTTCCATAGTATAGTTTTTCAATATACGACTATCAGCAGGATGTTGATCATCTGCATCCGCAAACATACGTCTTACCTCTCGTTTCGAACATCTATAATCTCCCTCAAAATTTCGTTTAAAAGTACCATTATATGGGTCTGTAGTTTTGAAAACAGGACGTTGGTCTTTACTAGCCCTTGGGACAAAAAAAAGTAAAAACCTATACCCTTTATATTCTGCATCACGTACATTTTTTTCATTCATCAGATTACAACTTATCGTAGAACGATTATTCACGTTATTCCAGAAATCTTTTTTGTATTTCTCGATTTGCTCTTCAGTTAAACCATTCAGCGAAAACTTCCCATCAGCCTCTTTTACTCCAAACACAATGGTTCCACCATCTGTATTAGCAAAAGCAGAATAAGTTTCCCAAAAGCTACTCGGGAAACCTCCTGCCGCACTTTTAAACTCAATATCATCACACTCCGTTTGACTCAGAAGAGTGTCAAGATAATCATTAAAATCTTGTATATTTCTAATATCTATCATGAATGTTTTCTAAAAAAATATATAATTGATAATTATAAATCTCCCCCTGAAATATCAAAGAAACGTTCAAAGAATGCCTTCAGTTTTTCCAGCACAGTCTTCTTCTTCATTTCTCTTGTCTTGTCGAAGATAGACATAGGAGGAAGTATTTTCGCTATACCCGTACCAGACTCCTGTATTCCCCCATCTTTGAAAGACTGGTTCACGAAATGATATGTTTCCTCCGGTTTTAGTTTCTCCTCCGAAATAATCTCATCCAGCTGTCTGCGCTGCTGTTCCTTCACATACTTCTGCCAGTCATCACTGACATTCTTGTCAGGCGTAAGCTGGTCTATGAAGTTCTCTATAAGCTCTCTTTTGTTTCTCAGGTCAGGACTTGCCCCGATAGCTTTCCGTATGGTGATACGTATCTCCTTATCACCTGTGTTGCCGTCATGCATCTGCTCTATCAGATACAGAATATAGTCGATGTTTATCTCCACTTGTTTGATAAGCTCCATCTCGAAGATAATATCATCATTCACATCCACCACATCACCCTGCCTATTCCTCCTGTACTTCTCATACAGGTCAATATAAAGACTGTGATAATCCTGAACATCCCTTTCGGAAAGGATTTCCATGCCGGCAAACTGGTCAAACGTGGACAATATGTTTGTAGCCTTCAGTATAGCTCCATACAGACGGATGAATTTCTTTTCCGAGTCCTCACCCATAATGCGTGTTTCCAAAGGATAGTCTTCCAGCAAGGTATTTACCAACTCCATGTACCCCGGCTGATGCTTGCCATTCTCATCCTCATAACCGTTGTAATACTCATCGAAAGTCTTCAGCAGCACCAGTCCTCCAGCCTCCTTGTCACCAAACAAGGCGATACTCTCGTTTGTGGCATGTTCCAGATTCCGGAAACACACTATATTACCGAACGTCTTTATGGAATTAAGAATTCTGTTCGTTCTGGAATACGCCTGCAACAAACCGTGCATTCTCAGGTTCTTGTCCACCCAAAGAGTGTTAAGCGTAGTAGCGTCAAATCCTGTCAGAAACATGTTCACAACTATTAGCAGGTCTATCTCCCTGTTCTTCATACGAAGCGACACATCCTTATAGTAGTTCTGGAATTTCTCGGAGCTTGTATCATAGTTGGTAGCGAATATTTTGTTATAATCCACAATCGCACTTTCAAGAAAATCGCGCGAACTCTTATCCAGTCCGTCGGTATTGTCAGAGTTCTCATCATCAGGTATTCCGCTGAAATCCTCTTCAGCCTCATTTGCCCCATAGCTGTATATGATGGCAACATTCAGCTTCCTGTCAGGAGACAGTTCCTCCATCTGACGCTTGAACTCCAGATAATACAGTTTGGCAGCCTCAATGGAAGAAACGGCAAATATAGAGTTGAAACCCTGCATACGCACCTTCTGTTTCTGCTCCTTAACCTCACATTTGCCTTTCTTTCCTCCTTCAGCTACTTCCGATATATTGGTCAGCTTATTGAAAGTAAACGACTTTCCGTTTCTTTTGGTTTTCTGTGCGAAATGTTCCAATATATAAGCCACAATATGACTTATGCGTTCGGGAGCCATAAGCGCCTTCTCGCGATCTATGTTCCTCACCTGCTCGTCGCGTATATCCTCCTGCTCACGCATCGTACTGATATAGTCCACACGGAAAGGCAGCACATTACCGTCGGCTATGGCATCCACAATAGTATATATGTGCAATCTTTTGCCGAAAGTCTGGTCGGTAGTTTTCAAGTCGAACTTACCTCCCGTAGATGAGTTGTTCGGGAATATCGGCGTACCTGTAAATCCGAACAGATGATACTTCTTGAACTTCTTCACTATGGCCGTATGCATCTCCCCGAACTGACTGCGGTGACACTCATCGAATATCATCACTATATGCTTGCCGTAAACCTTGTGCGAACGGTTTTGGGATATGAATATTGACAGCTTCTGTATCGTAGTGATTATGATATGCGCATCGTCATTCTCCAACTGTTTTTTCAGTACAGCCGTATTCGTATTGCTGTTTGCCGCCCCTTTCTCAAAACGGTCATACTCCTTCATAGTCTGGTAGTCCAGGTCCTTTCGATCCACCACAAACAGAACCTTATCGATACCTTCCATCTTGCTGGCCAGACGGGCCGTCTTAAATGAAGTAAGCGTCTTGCCGCTTCCCGTGGTGTGCCATACGAAGCCACCGCCTTCCACTGTTCCATATTTCTTGTAGTTGGTCGATACCCGTATCTGTTGCAGAATACTTTCCGTAGCCGCAATCTGATAAGGCCTCATCACGAGGAGAAGCTTTTCCGAAGTAAACACACAATATTTAGTCAGGATATTCAGCAGCGTATGTTTGGCAAAGAACGTAGCCGTGAAGTCCACCAAATCCGGAATAATCTGATTATCCCTTCTTGCCCAGTAACTTGTAAACTCAAAACTGTTGCTGGTCTGGTTCTTACTTTTCGACTGTTTTTTCTTCTGTTGTTCTGCAATGTGCGAAACACGGGTGGTATTGCTGTAGTACTTGGTCTGCGTGCCGTTGCTGATGACAAATATCTGCACGTATTCAAACAACCCGCATCCGGCCCAGAAACTTTCCCGGTTGTAGCGCCGTATCTGATTAAAGGCCTCTTTTATGTCCACTCCTCTGCGTTTCAGCTCCACGTGTACCAGTGGCAGTCCGTTCACTAAGATAGTCACGTCGTAACGGTTCTCGTGGCTGCCACCTTCGGGTACATACTGGTTGATAACCTGCAAGTAGTTATTGTGTATGTCCTTTTTGTCGAGCAGATAAATGTTCTTGGTGGAGCCGTCCTCACGAGTCAACAACTGGATGTAATCATCCTGCACAATGGCTGTTTTCTCCACGATGCCACTGTTCTGGTTGGCAATCTTTTCCTTAAAGAAGGTCGTCCATTCCTTGTCAGTAAAACGATAGCCGTTCAGTTTTTCCAACTGGTGGCGCAGATTCTCTATCAGTTCCTTTTCAGAAGTGATGGACAGATAGTCATAGGCCTGTGTCTGGAGTTGTTCGATAAACTCCTTTTCCATTTCTGCCTCGCTCTGATATTGCTTGGCGGTGCGGTATCTCGGTTCATAATCCGATACCACGGTGCTCTGCGGATTTTCCGCCACCATTTTATATTGCTCCGACATATCTAAACTTTTTATCTGTTTATTTCAATATCTCAAAAGAAGATAATTCTGATTTTAATTTAGAAACTATCTCTTTCAATCCTTTCTGAAAGAATTGTTTAGTAAATGGATATTTCTCAATAATAGACTTTGCAATCACATTTAGCTCATTTACATAGTCTAATTTTTGTCCTAATGAAAGATAGGGAAAAGTTCCTTGGATGAGCATGTCCCAAAATACAGAAGTTTTATTTTTGTCCTTCACATGCGTAAGAAGAATTATAGCATAAACTATATACGGTAATAGTTCATTGTTATCAATGTGAAATGTTTGTTCATAAACTTCTCCATCAGGGGCCTGTATACTAAATGTGAAATCATGTTTATCTACATCTCTACTAGTCAAGAAGAAATGAATGTCTTTAACTGTAGATGAAATAGTATATCCATTCCATTCAATATCGTCAGTGCTGCCTTCATGCATCAACACTAGTCTATTTTCATTGTATTGACCATATTGAGACCAACAAGAAAGTATATACTTTGTTGCAGAAAACCGAGAGGTATCTATAAAATCACTGCATTTATGGCTATTTTTATAAAAAGAAACCTGCCTTAGGCTTCCTAATATTTTTTCCAAAGCAATTACATTGTTATCCATAATATTCTTCTATTATTCTTTGAATCTTTATTTTACTAACTCTTTGATTACGGCTACAGCCGGAGAATACACATAACCAGATATGTATTTTCTCGCAGCCTTTGTTGTACAGATTGTTTCGTTTGAGTAAAAATTATACAATTCATTCAGTTTGATTTCCACATAGTTTCCAGTACTTTCTCTCTGAATGGTCAACAGATTACCTTGCACGGAACACACCTTGTATGGCACTCTGTCTCTTACACTATAAACTACTTTTAGAGAAGATATTTGTTTCTTAAATGTTTGAAAATCCATCATATTTTTAGCTTTTTCGTTTAAAAGTCAATAGCTTATTTCGGTAATATTCGTATTGTTCCTGTACGGCTACAATTTCTGCTGGGAGTCCTTCGGATAAGTCGTTTACCAAGGATTCGAATTTATCAAGTAATGAAGCTATAGATTGTTGTCTTTCAAATGAAGGAACAGGAATAACAGCATTTCCAAGCCCTTTAGCTGAAATTGAACAAATCTTTGCCTCAGAAACATATTTTCTAATTTGTTTGTGATAGATATCAGTTCTTAAATAATGAGAAACAAAAAGAGGGTACATATCACTTTGAAAAATGAAACAAGCATCATGAACTGCAGCCGGTTCATCACCAAGCCATGCAAGGCCAACACCTATATCATCCTTATTTTCACCAGCAGCCACAATCACTACATCATTTTTCTGCGCATACCTCATTTTAGATGCCAAATCAGACCTTAACATACCTTTTGTCTTATTAGCAGACAATCCGTAATATGTATACATATCACCATAATGAATACATGATATTCCTTTTTCAACAATATCTGTCCTAACAAATCTTTTTCCTCTTATAAATGTTCCAACTTCTTCCATTCTCATCCACTTCACCCCCTCATCGTTCTCATCAAAAGAGAGTAACTTATTTCGATAATACTCATATTGTTCCTTTCTTGCTTGCAGCTCCGCTTGCAGCTCCGCTGCATGCGCTGTGAAGGCATCGAGAATACGAACTATCTCCTTTTGTACTTCAAGGGGAGGAAGAGGGATTTCAAAATTAGTAAATTCTTCCTTAGTTATGGTTTTTATTGTACTACCCCTTGCTGTTTTTTCCTTAATTTTAAAAATGCTTTGTAGTTGGTATACAAAATATTTAGGAATAATATTTTTTGATATATTGGTGAAAATAGCTACTGTTCGATCTATATACGCATCATATTGAGTCACAGCGATTCGACCAATGCTACCTTGTAAGCTGATAATAATTGATCCTTTTGGCGCAAAAACGCTCATAGGTTGGGCCAAGCGTGATATTAATCTCTTTGTTTTTTTTGCTAATTGCATATTATCTTCTATATCTGCAACTTGAATAAAAGGCATTGCACCTTCACCACCATACCATTCTTTATTCCCATACGGTTGTGGAAATGAACCTCTACGAAAATTAGATATTTCTTCCAACTTTCTAAACTCTACCCCGTCCGGACAAAGTTCCTTTATCAATTCCTGTAACTTACTCATAATCCGTCCTCCTCCAGTTCTGCTACAATCCGGTCGATTTCTGTACGCAATTCATTTTCACGCGCCACAATGCGGCGGATACGTTCGTTCAGTTCCTTGATGTCGGTCTGCGGACGGGTATCTTCCGCCTCTACGTAACTGCTGACAGACAGGTTATAGTCGTTCTCTGCAATGGCTGCATTGTCTACCAAGGCAGAAAAATGCTTCACTTCCTTGCGGTCGATATACTCATTCAGGATGTTATTTATATTTTCAGGCGAGAGCTTGTTCTTGTTACCCTCGTGGATAAACTCGGCACTGGCATCGATGAACAGAGTCTTGTTCTCCTTCTTGCTTTTCTTCAGGACTATGATGCATGTGGCTATCGATACACCGAAAAAGAGATTGGAAGGCAGCTGAATGACAGTATCCACATAGTTGTTGTCTATCAGATATTTGCGAATTTTCTGCTCCGCTCCGCTACGATAGAGTACACCGGGAAACTCGACTATTGCCGCTGTTCCGTCGGTGGAAAGCCACGACAGCATGTGCATCGTAAAGGCAAGGTCGGCCTTTGTTTTCGGTGCAAGCACTCCGGCAGGTGCGAAACGCGGATCGTTGATAAGCACCGGATTGGAATCACCCGCCCACTTGGTGGAATAAGGCGGATTGGAAACTATGGCATCGAAAGGCTCGTCATCCCAGTGATACGGCTCGGTAAGCGTGTCGCCACAATGGATGTCGAACTTCTCATAATTGATGTCGTGAAGGAACATATTGATACGGCAGAGGTTATAGGTGGTGATATTAATTTCTTGTCCGAAGAAACCTGTGCGCACATTCTCCTTGCCTAATACTTTGGCAAACTGCAACAGCAATGAGCCGGAACCGCAGGCAGGGTCATATACCTTGTTCACCTCTTTTTTGCCCACCACAGTAATGCGTGCCAACAGTTCGCTCACCTCCTGTGGGGTGAAGAACTCGCCGCCTGACTTTCCCGCATTTCCGGCATACATGGTCATGAGGAACTCGTACGCATCACCGAACACGTCTATCTGATTGTCGGCATAATCGCCTTTCAGGTCGAGATTTCCTATGGTGTTCAAAATCTTGCAGAGTGTTTCGTTGCGTTTGGTCACAGTATTGCCCAGCTTGTTGCTGTTCACATCTATATCATCGAAAAGCCCCTTCAGGTCGTCCTCACTGTCTGTTCCCTTGGCAGACGATTCTATATTGTCGAATACCGACTGCAGTGTTTCGTTCAGGTTAGGATCGTTCTTAGCCCTGGCGCGTACATTACAGAACAGTTCGGAAGGAAGGATGAAAAAACCTTTTTCCTGCACTATCATTTCGCGTGCGCTTTCAGCATCCCCATCAGAGAAAGAAGCATAGTCGAAGCCGTCCATTCCTGCTTCTTGCTGCAGTCTGTTGATATAGTTGGTGATATTCTCCGAAATGAAACGGTAGAAAAGCATTCCGAGTACGTACTGCTTGAAGTCCCATCCATCGACACTGTTTCTCAAATCTTCGGCCGTAGCCCATATAGTCTTGAACAATTCCTGTTTCTGCTGTATACTTGTTGCCATAAAATTATTTTTCTGTATGATTTATAAGTTCCTGTATATTTACATTCAAAAGCGATGCAATCTTTACTAATGTTGCCAAATCAGGCTGTGCTACATTAGAACACCATTTGGATACTGTTGACGGATTTTTTCCTAACTGTTCAGCCAACCATTTACCAGTCTTTTTTCTTTCTACAAGAACTAATTTAATGCGATTTATATCCTCCATAATAATCATTATATTGAATCAAGCGCAAATATATTTCTTTTATTTAAACTAAAAAAAACATGCCTAATCTTTTACTTTCTTCTATAACTTCTCATTCCATTCTGCCTCTTCACCATCCCAACCGCAAACAACAAACATCTCCTACGATATGTCTCTTCCTCCTCATCCGGCCTACGTCCATCCCAAGGAAGACCGGAAGTAGAACCTCCTCCAACGGAAGAAACAGTAATCGGTGTTCCCCAAAAACGACAACACCCCATATTATAAAAGAAGAAATAGCGTACAGTCAACAGGAAAAAGAAATTCCACTGACCGGAGCCAATGGAATTCATCGATATGTAACGCAACGGGTAGTGCTTTAAAACATCATCCACTTTCGTCTTAAAATAAATTCTGCACGTGTGTTCTCTCCTAACGGCAATGTCTTTGTAAGCTCAACATTATTAATACTATGTAATTCACTAATGATTCTGCTTTGCTTTTCCAAATACTTTTATGAAAATCCTAGTACGGCCTGCTCTTTTTCTGTCTCCATGTCTTTATATTGTTTTGATTGTAAATAATTACTTTATAGTCTACTCATATTAACGGCACGTTTTACCGCTACCTTTATGTCATTCTGGTAGTCGCGCTTCCAGCTTTCCTTCAAAGCTTCCGATTTGTTGTACTTACTTGTTGCCATATCGTTTATTTATTGATTGTTCAACTTTGATGATGCAAATGTAAGCCAATCGCTTTACATTACGGCAACCATTGTAATTCTGCATAAACTTAAAATAACAGAATTATGATAGATAGATTAATGATTAAAGACGCCATGAAACGTTATGACACATCCGTGAATGAAGTAGCGGATAAAATGGGTATCTCACGCGTAACTCTTAGTACTCACATTAATGGAAATCCATCAACGGAGGTTCTTTTGAGAATTGCTGATGCTATTGGATGCCCAGTATATTTGAGCAACCAAAGAAAGACGGTCTTTCCCTCACCTGTCCTCATTGCGGAAAGGAAATAAATATCAAGATTGAATAAAAATACCCCAAACTAAAACTAATCAGAACGGGGTTATTTGTTGTCTTAATAAACGGTCTCGCCTCAGGCGGTACATTATCATTAGAATGTGGCTGCAGAAAGCTCCTTTGAGATTCTTTCCACCGCTACACGTATCCTGTCATATTGCTTTTGTCTGGCATTGGTTACTCCTGATGTGTATTGACGCATCAAAGACGGATTGATACCAGCCAGTTCAGCTACTTTCGTTACGTTCAGGAAAGAGAAATAATCGAAGAAAGATTGCATATCATATTTGTAGAAAAACTCCAGTTCCGGCATTTCTTCGCCTTCTTCTTCCTGCATTTCTTTTATCTCCTGATACGCCTTCATCATATCCTCTTTAGCAGCTTTTGCGGTTTCTCCAAAGCCGGATAATCCGAAACCGGGCAAATCTTCTTCCACATAGCAAAAATAATACCCATCTTTTGCCTTTTCCATAATTTCCGTAACTTTCTTTAGTAAAAGGGGTACGGCAATATGCCGCCCCATTGCCTCAACAAAGCAAATTTGTTTCCCGTCTTGGGACTGTACCAAATATCGTGGTTAGTCCCATGCCTGAGAACGTAACAACCTGCTGCGGTCAATTCCGCAAAAAGCTGATTGTACTTCATAATTTAAAAGACCGTTTATTTATTAAGAATTACAAGGATAGCATTTTCGCTATAATTCACAAATAAAAACATAACTTTTTTGCTATATGACAAATATTTGCTTTGAGCTTTCATTAAAATGTCTCATCAATGAGAAAATAACGAAGCTATTTTAAGCCGTTTCAATCCATTATTTCAAGAAGTCCTATACAACTATACTTTTACGAATAAAAATGCGGAAAATCATACGATTTCAATACAGCTGACACAATGAATAAGCTTTTGGTCCGCTCGCTTATAGATATAGGAGAATTATACAAAGGCCGGAAGTACGATTTTGATTTTGACCACCAGTTTATAGAAACGAAAAAGTATGATGCCAAACCCACTTATAAGAAACTTTTACAGGATGATTGTCAAAAGAATGAACGTTAAGGATTTTGGACTATCCCATACTAGTCGAAAACTTTCATCTTCAAATATATTTCTGTACCGGTCAAATGGATTAAAACTGCAAGAGAATACATACTGAACATTTATACCGATAATCACGCTTATGCCGAAGCCTTTAAAAGTGAGGAGTAATTAATATCAGTGTTTTGGGGATTTGCTGCGTATTGTCTCAAGTCGCTTTATGGGGTAAGGGAAATTTGTGCTTGAAAAAGTAAACAAAAAACTCTCATGCTACAAAGGAAGCATATAAAAAGAAAGATTTACAAAATGTTCATCTGTAACATGAGAGTCAAGTTTACTTGCGGAAATCAGGGTTATCACATTTGTCCTGCCGGCAGAAAACTGCAGGCAGGACAAAAAATTTCTCACCACTTGTTAATAATAGAAGCCCGATATGTAATCGTATCAGCCCCGATAGTCAGCTCAATACGATAATTCTGTCCGACAGACAAATACGAAATCAAATCATAAAAATCGATCGTTTCCGTCAGATTCTCTCCGTTACGGGTGTAGTTAACAGCCAATTTAATTTTCATACAATCCTGAGGAATCAGCAGCATCTTATCAAAAAGGCTTAATTGACTGACAGGCTTCAGCACTCGTTCTATCTTCTTTTGGAAAGGAGTATCGGCCTTACCGACAACAGCAGCAGGTTTCCACGAGGATTCGCCTGAATCCTGTTCCAGAGTGCCTTTAACCGCTATGTCATAAAAAGACGCATCATGAATCGTAGCAGTAACTCCCTGATCAGTTTTAACGATTATCTGCAACTGGGCAAGCTCATGCCTAAACTCCAGCCCGACTTTCTCCGGCTTTTCTTCTGCTTCATATCTTGCCCACCCAACCAGAGCGGTCATCAGATCCACGGCTTCATCACCAGTTCTGGAGCAGTCAAAGTCAGCAACAGAAATAACTCCATCAGCCGTTACACTGACTCTCGTTCCGCTCCCTTCCAATGGATACACCGGAGACACAGCATAGAACCTGTGAATTTTCTCCATTGTCCAGTAGCGTCGTCCTCCTTCATAAGCCCAGGTACCATCTGTCACCTTATCGCCCTCGAATATGGGAACAGGAGAATCCTCAGTAAGATACCATCCCCATAACCGGAAATCACCCATTCCTTGTGCATCGCTCACTGTACCATATATATCCGTCAGCGAAGCCTGAAAAGCAATGGGGTATTCAATCACCTCAAGATCTGCTTCCACATTGGAAGTACAAGCAACCAAACAAGCTGACAGCCAAGCTATCGCCATCAGCCTAACCTTAAGATAAACAGCCTTCATAATCTCTATAATTTATAACAATCAGACTAAAGTTCTGGCTAATATACCCCATGCGGATAAACACATATGGAGTTGCTAAATATACAAATAAAATCCGAATAAACCATGACAAAACGACAATCTTCCGGCATTGAGCGGACGATCAATCCCAATCGAGCAGACGATCGGCCGGAATCGACCGGAGAATCTTCCGGTATCGAGCAGACAATTCTACCGTATCGTGCTGGTGGAACTTTTGTTTTCTCCTAGTGGAACTTTTATTTTCTGCTGGTGAAACTCTTGTTTCGTCTTGATGGAACTCTTGTTTCGGACTGACGAAACACCCGCATCTTGCAGAGAATACAGAGCCTTATTACTGAGAATATCTCACCAAAAAGCGAAACAATTTATCGGCAAGACGAGCATACAGAAACAAGGCTGTCTCACGATTCTGAATCCTGAAACAGCCTTACTTTCACAAATCCAATATTACTTAGGAATAATTTCTATTTCTTCAGCTTACCCAAAAACATGATGTTGTTGTCGTCCTCATCAATGGTATCCAGCAGGGATTGGAGTTTTTCCCGGTCTTCTTCGGTACAGTCACTGTCATTCATGCGATCCTGGATATATTTAATGAGATAACTGGGCTCAAAAATACGCCACACCCATCCGTCCTTGAAATTAAGCATGACTTTCATGCCACCGCAGAAATCATTGACTAGTCTTACATAGCGAGCCTGTTGCTTTTCCTTATCCACAAAGATGTTTCCTTTTCCGAAAACTATCGCAATATAATATCCGGGTATTTCATTATAGATGTGGATGGGCTTTTCTTCCATTGCTCCGAAATCTAAGGTAAATTTGGGAACAATTCTGTTTTCCGATTTTATATAATGATATAAGGTATCAACGGCTGTCATTTGGAAACTTAAATCAGGAACATTATGATAAGCAAAAATGTCCTGATTGTAATTATTTACTTTAAAATAAGGTGCTTCTTCCAGTTGAGCTATTAATTTCCCTTCTTTACTATATTGGGAAACTAGCGGACTTTCTTCAGACCTCTGAATAGGCAGATGGACAATAGATAGTGATTTATCCTCCTCTAGTTCTATTCTAGGCTTATTAAGACGGTAATCGATTTGTCTGTCCTCTAGATAATTCCCTTTCAGATCATATATTAGGATCTTGTCTGAAAAACCAAATGAGCCTAAATAGATTTTCTGTTCCTCCTCATCAATGGCAGCGTCATAAATAGTCATAGGGTATTCACCGGGACCTTGTCCGACTCTTCCAACAGTACACAAAAATTTACCATCACTTTTAAACAGCATATAAGGTTGATCATCATTGGATATTCCAATGTAATGTTCTGTAATAGTAGGATTAGAACGGTAAGTAAATATGGCTTCCGGACTGTTATCAAACCTGATAATGCGGAAATCCTCTGCCAGATCACTCAGTTTTATATCGACTGTATCCTTGACATTCGAATAATGGCAGACCGTCAGGCCGGTTTCTTCATTATATGAAACGGTATTGTCTTTTGGACCGCATCCGTACAGAGCGGAGAAAAGGCAAAGGCTGATGAATAATGTTTTTTTCATAAGAACTTATTTTTTATTTAAAGACAACTGTTATAGGAGTTCTAAATTTTGAGTACACATTTTTTCCTTTCACTTGTGCAGGCCTGAAAGGTGGAAGTTGTTTCATTACTCTGATGAATTCCTTATCAATCTCAGGCTGGATTCCTTTTACGATAACCGCATCAATTACGTTTCCTTTGTCATCAATAATCAGATCAACTAGTCCTTTTCCGTTTACAGGAATTTGTTCACCTTTAGAGTCTATAAGCGGATATTTATATAATTTGGTAATGAATTCTACCACCTCTGAGCCAGTCATAGGAGTGAATGCACTTACATCAACTTCCGATTGTTCATAGATTCTGGGGGTATCTTTTTTTGATACATCCTGTAGAGTTTCCGGAGTATTGGTTTCCACCTCTGATTCATCTGCTTTGGTCATTTCTGTTTTATCAGCCTTCGAAACTTCTGCTTTGCTTGTTTCCGCGGTCTCTTTTGCAGAATGTCCGCTACAGGAACAGCAACAAGACAATACAAATAAAAATAATATGTAACGCATAGTGATTAATTTAAAATTTCTATTTCTTCAGCTTACCTAAAAACATGATATTGTTGTCGTCCTCATCAATGGTGTCCAGCAGGGATTGGAGTTTTTCCCGGTCTTCTTCGGTACAGTCACTGTCATTCATGCGATCCTGGATATATTTAATGAGATAACTGGGCTCAAAAATACGCCACACCCATCCGTCCTTGAAATTAAGCATGACTTTCATGCCACCGCAGAAATCATTGACTAGTCTTACATAGCGAGCCTGTTGCTTTTCCTTATCCACAAAGATGTTTCCTTTTCCGAAAACTATCGCAATATAATATCCGGGTATTTCATTATAGATGTGGATGGGCTTTTCTTCCATTGCTCCGAAATCTAAGGTAAATTTGGGAACAATTCTGTTTTCCGATTTTATATAATGGTACAAGGTATCAACGGATGTTAAATGGAAACTTAAATCAGGAACATTATGATAAGCAAAAATGTCCTGATTGAAATTATTTACCTTAAAAAAGGGTGCTTCTTCCAGTTGAGCTATTAATTTTCCTTCTTTACTATATTGGGAGACTAGCGGACTTTCCCCAGTCGTCTGAACGGGCAGATGAACAATGGAAAGTGATTTATCTTCCCCAAGTTCAAATTTAGGCTTATTTAGTTCGTAGTCTATCTTCCTGTCCTCAAGAAAGTTTCCTTTCAGATCATATATTAGGATCTTGTCAAAAGAAGCAAAACAACCTAAATAGATTTTCTGTTCCTGCTCATCAATGGCAGAATCATAAATAGTCCTAGGATATTCACCGGGACCCTGTCCGATTTTTCCGGCCGTACACAAATATTTGCCATCGCTGTTGAATAGCATAAAAGGCTGACTAGCACTTGTTCCAACTCCAATATAATGATCGGTGATGGTAGGAAGGGTCCGGTAAGTAAATATTGCTTCCGGATTGTTATCAAACCTGACAATTCGGAAATCTTCTACCAGATCACTCAGCTTTAAATAGACTGTATCCTTGACATTCGAATAATGGCAGACCGTCAGGCCGGTTTCTTCATTATATGAAACGGTATTGTCTTTTGGACCACATCCGTACAGAGCGGAGAAAAGGCAAAGGCTGATAAATAATGTCTTTTTCATAAGAATAAGATATCTTGTTATTTGAATACAACATTTAAAGGCACTCTATATTTAGAATATACATTCTTTCCATCCACTTTTGCAGGCCTGAAGGGTGGAACTAATTTCAGTACTCTGACGAATTCCTTATCAATCTCAGGCTGGATCCCCTTAACGATGATCACGTCAATTACATTCCCTTTATCATCAAGAACAAAATCAGCTTCCCCTTTTCCGTTTATAGGAATAGGTTCACCTTTAGAGTCAAGAAGCGGATATTTGAATTGTTTCATGTAATATTCCACTAATTCATAATTATGCAATGAAGGGAATGCAACTTCATCAACTTCCGATTGTTCATAGATTCTGGGGGTATCCTTTCTTGATACATCCTGTAGAGTTTCCGGAGTATTGGTTTCCACCTCTGACTCATCTGCTTTGGTCATTTCTGTTTTATCAGCCTTCGAAACTTCTGCTTTGCTTGTTTCCGCGGTCTCTTTTGCAGAATGTCCGCTACAGGAACAGCAACAAGACAATACAAATAAAAATAATATGTAACGCATAGTGATTAATTTAAAATAAGTATTCTGTATTTATTTGCACCGAAAGTTAAACATTTGTCGCTAAAAAACCATAAAAATAATCATGTTATTAGATTATGCCAGAAAACATCCGTTCCGCACTTCTTCCGCAGCAGAAAACACACTCCGCAAATAAAGGCACAGACTTGGAGAGACACCATTAAAGATATATGAATCAAATATTTACCCAGAGAAAGAGCACCTTCTTCTCATCATCTCTGCCAGCTTTGCCAGCCCCTTTTAAACTTATATAGTTAATGCGGAAATTTTTTGAAAATTGCAATTTTGTATTTTTTTCCGCATTTCCCCTATAAGTTTATATATAGGGTGGCAAAGCTGGCAGAAGACAGATACTTTCCCAGGGGAACTCACTATCAGTCAATCAGATAATTCTTTCCCGCATTTTAAATCATCTTTGCGGAACTTATGAAAGCGGAAACTGTTTCAGTAAAATCCGGGAAATATTTGTACATTAAAAAAAAATCACTTTCTTTGTGTAATTTTAAAATAATCTGAATTATGAAACGCATATTACTTCTTGGGTTGTTTATCTGTAACCTTTTGGGAATGGAAACAATCACACAGAACATTACAGGGAGCATAATCAACAAACAAAATAAACGATAGCTGCGTTTCTGTCATTCAGTAATACATCTTCAATACCTACAATGAGGAATTCAACGGAATAATAATGAAATCAAGCGGCGTTTACAATAGTTTTTCCTATCTTTGCACACATAACTATTTTGATTTTCCAGTCCATATGAAAAACCTTTTTCTTACCCTCGTATTGAGTTTGTTCTGTATGACAATGATCGGACAGGACAATACGTCTGCATTAATCCCAATGCCAAACAAAATCATTAACGGCAATGGAGCTGTATTCACTGTCAATGCCAGACATTCAGCCATCACTTTCGACAACAAAGAGCTAAAGTTTGCGGCTGAGAAACTTCAGGATATATTCAAAAGAAGAATGAGCGAAAATCTCAATATATCCCCGACAGGCAATGGCACCATCAGACTTATCATTGACAACAGTCTTGAGCACAAGGAACAATATTCACTGGAGATCAACAATAAAGGAATAACCATAAAAGGGGCTTCAAAAGGAGCAGTTCTTTATGGTGTTATCACTCTTGAACAGATTCTGATGGGAGATATATGCATGACTTCACAAAAGAAAATCCGTGAAATCTATATCTACGACAAACCCCGTTTCGAATACAGGGCTATGATGCTTGATCCTGCCCGCAATTATCTGCCAGTAGAAAGCATCAAATTCTTTATTGACAAAATGACACTATTCAAATACAATGTATTACAACTTCACCTTACAGACGATCAGGGATGGAGAATATATATTGAGAAGTATCCACAATTAGCCAGTAAAGACCACTATACCAAAGAAGAACTCAAAGAAATCATTAAATATGCAGAAATGCGCAATGTTACGGTTATTCCGGAAATTGATATTCCAGGACATACCTGTGCCATGCTTTCTGCCTTTCCTGAGTTCAAGTGCGAACACAAGTCAGCCACTCCCATTGAATTAGGGAAAAGCGTAGATATGATGCTATGTGCTTCAGTCGGGAAAGTATATACAGTTATTGATGATATTATAAAGGAAACTTCGAAAATATTCCCTGCACCATATATACATCTCGGTGGAGACGAAGCTGCCATAAAATATAACTGGGCTGAATGTCCACGCTGCCAAAAACTGATGGCAGAACTAAAATACGAAGATCCTTCCCAACTTATGATACCATTCTTTAGTAAAGTTCTCAAAAGTGTAAAAGAGGCTGGGAAGAAAGCCATATTATGGTGTGAGCTTGACAATATATATATGCCGGCTAATGATTACCTCTTCCCCTATGATCCGGAAGTCACACTTGTAAGCTGGCGTGGAGGACTTACCCCCAAGTGCCTGGAACTTACCCGAAGACATGGGAATCCGGTCATCATGGCTCCCGGTGAATATGCTTATCTTGACTATCCTCAATACACCGGAGATTTCCCGGAATTCAATAATTGGGGAATGCCGATAACCACACTGGAAACATGTTACCAGTTTGATCCCGGCTATGGAGAACCTCTTTCCGGTCAGAAGCACATAAAGGGGATTATGGCAACACTCTGGGGAGAAGCCATCAAAGACATCAACAGAGCAACTTATATGGCATATCCCAGAGGTCTGGCCCTCTCCGAAGCCGGCTGGACTGAAATGAAAAACCGTAACTGGGAGTCTTTCAAAAACAGAATGTATCCTAACCTGATGAACCTCATGAAGGAAGGAGTATCAATACGGGTACCCTTTGAGATCGAACAGAAGCTGGAAAATTACCGATAGTCAGATTTCCCGGACCGGCATTCCGATGCCGGACGGGTATCAAAGCAAACGGCGGCTGAAGTAACGGACCGGATAACGTACCGAAAGAAAACCCACAACCAGAACGGTAGCCAATACCAGCAACACATCGCTGGCCAGAACACGTACCGGATAGGCATCGACCACAAAACTGCCGGATGAGCCCAGAGAAAGCAGTCCGTAGGTCTGCTGGAGATAGCAGAGGCCGACTCCCAGTACCACGCCTGCAATGGCGCCCAGAAAAACGATCAGACAGCCTTCATACAGGAAGATGCGTTCTATCTGACGGTTGTCTGCTCCCAGATGGCGCAGCGTCTCTACATTCTCACGCTTGTCGATGATCAGCATGATCAGCGAACCGATGACATTGAAACAGGCAATGATCAGAATAAAAGTCAGGAAAAGATAGGAGATCAGCTTTTCTACCCGCATGATGCGATAGGTATCTGCCTGCTGTTCATAACGGTCTTCCACCCGGAAACGGTCGCCCAGATGTTCTTTCAGCTTACGCTTGACCACGCCCGGATCAGCATCCGGCTTCAGTTTCAGACCGACAGAACTGACTTCCGTGGTGTACTGGAACAGGCGACGGGCAAACGACAGGGAGGTCAGAATGTAGGAAGCATCGTATTTTTCCTGATTGACGGCAAAGGTCAGCCCCGTGGAGAAAAGACGTTCGCCGGTAAAGGCCGTAGCCGGATTGGCCAGGTTGACTTTGGCACCCCGCTTGGGGGCATAGATCTCAAGAGGATCCAGAAAACGGATTCCCGAACCCAGAACGGAAAGCAACTGGATACCGGGAATGGCATAATCGGCCACTTCATCGTGCAGCAGCAGATCGCCGCGGCCAAACAGAATGCTGTCAATCGGGGTCAGACGGTCGAAATTGTCTTCCACACCCTTGATGACAGCCATAGCCTGACGTCCCTTGTACTGTACCATCGCATTATCTTCGAGGGATTCCGATACAACCTCAATCTCGGGCATGCTGCGCAATGCCTGAATCTTCGGATCCTGTCCGTCGAAAACCTTGCCGGTGACGGGAGTAATCTTCAGTTCGGGATCGAATGCCGTAAAGTAATCTGAAACCAGGCTCTGGAAGCCGTTGAAGACGGAAAGGGTACAAACCAGTGCCAGCGTAGCCAAAGCCACGCCACACACGGATATGCCTGAAATCACATTAATGGCATTGTGTGATTTCTTCGAAAAGAGATATCTCCGGGCTATGTAAAATGAAAAATTCATTTCTTGAGCAGCTCGTCGATATGCGCTGCATAATCGAGCGAATCATCTACAAAGAATTTCAGTTCGGGAATGATACGCAGCTGATGGCGTACACGGTTTCCCAGTTCAAAGCGGATAGCCTTCATGTTCGCATTGATGTTTTTCACGATTTCTTCGCTGCGTTCCGACGGGAACACGCTCAGGTAAACTCGTGCATAACTCATATCCGGACTGATACGTACGATACTTACCGATACGAGAACTCCCGGCATCGCCTTGGTCTGCAACAGGAATATATCGCCCAGTTCCTTCTGGATCAGGCGTGCAATCTTATTTTGTCTGGTAGTTTCCATTCTTACTCTCTGTTCTTAAATTATCTATTTCTTACGGATGATCGTCAGCCCGTCACGCATCGGAAGAATGACCTTCTCTACCCGCGTATCGGCTGCCACCAGATCGTTGAAATGCTTGATGCCGATGGTCTGCGTATCCGTATGATGTGGTTCCTCCAGCACATGACCGTCCCACAGGGTATTGTCGGCAAGGATATATCCTCCGGGGTTCAGCTTCTGGAGAATCATCTCGTAGTACTCCACATAGAAACGCTTGTTTCCGTCCATGAAAGCCAGATCGAACATCACGTCCATCTTCGGCACCATCTCAAGGGCGTCTCCGATGTAGAACCGGATCCGGTCGGCATAAGGAGAATTTTCCAGCCACGGACGTGTGAAGTCTTCCTGCTCATCGTTGATCTCGAAGGTGTGGAGCATCGCTCCGTCTTCCAGCCCTTCTGCCAGACACAGAGCGGAATATCCGCTGTATGTTCCGATTTCAAGGACCTGCTTCGGGCGGATCATCCGCACAAACATTTTCAGCATCCGCCCCTGCAAATGTCCCGAAGCCATGCGGGGACGCAGCAGTTTGACGTGCGTCGCCCGGTACAAGGCTTTCAGATAGTCTCCTTCTTCATCGATATGCTGGAGAATATACTCGTCCAGAGCATCCGTTTCCTTCATGAATTACAGGTAACGGTTACGGTTGGGAAGTACATAATCCATAGCATACTTCAGTACGTCTCCCACCTCGTTGATTTCCAGGAAGGAAGTCTGCGTACCTCTCTTTCCGCCGCTCAGGTAAGCCACCATATCGGTTTCGCTCAGCACGCCGTCGTCCAGCAGTTTACGCAGGGCAGCGAAGTAATAAGCCTGTCCGTTGGCTTTTTCCGGCATGAAGATAGCTTCTACACCGTATGACAAAGCCAGATGGCGCATGGTCTTTTCCTTGTAGCATACTGCCAGCACCGGATATTTTCCACGGAAAGCAGCCAGGTTGCGTGCGGTCAGTCCGCTGAAGCTGTCGGTAATGATGGCACGGATCGGCATCAGGTTGGTAGCACGTACAGCCTGCTTGGCAAGGAAGCTGGTTACATCGGTATTCTCCGGAGTCAGAGGAATAGGAATATCGTTTTCTTCCATCTTGTCCTTTTCAGCCTGTGCTGCAATCTTGGCCATTGTCTTCACGGCTTCCACCGGATACTTGCCATAAGCTGTTTCACCGCTCAGCATCAGGGCATCCGTACGGTAATAGATTGCATTGGCAATATCCGTTACCTCAGCACGGGTAGGACGCGGATTGTTGATCATTGTGTGCAGCATCTGGGTAGCAACGATCACCGGTTTTCTGGCCAGGATACATTTCTTGATCAGCTGACGCTGGATACCCGGAATACGTTCCTGAGGCACTTCGATACCCAGGTCACCGCGGGCAACCATCACACCGTCTGCCACTTCCAGGATTTCATCGATGTTGTCCACACCTTCCTGGTTTTCAATCTTGGCAATGATCTTGATGTCGCTGCCATACTGATCCAGGATCTGACGGATGTCAAGCACGTCCTGACGGTTGCGGACGAAAGAGTGTGCAATGAAGTCAATATCCTTTTCGATGGCATAAAGAATGTTGTTGCGGTCTTTTTCAGTCAATGAAGGCAAGTTGATGCGTACACCCGGAACATTCACACTCTTGCGGCTTCCCAGGGTAGCGTCGTTCATCACTTCACAGAACAGGGTATCATCAGTCTTTTCTGTTACAGTCAGCGCCAGTTCTCCGTCGTCAATCAGGACAGAAGCGCCCACAGAAAGGTCACGTACAAAGTCAGGATAAGTTACGGCAATGCATTCACGGGTGGTTTCCTGATCGGGTTTACCCACAATGCGTACCTTGTCACCAGTCTTAAAGTCAATCGGTCCTTCCGCACTGGCCGTAGTACGGACTTCCGGTCCTTTGGTATCCATCAGGATGGCAATACGGTTGGAAACTTCGCGTACATTGGCAATCAGCTTTTCAAATCCTTCACGGTTGGCGTGTGCCGTATTCATACGGACTACATTCATACCGGCTTCGAAAAGTTCTCTGATAAAATCCACCTCACAACGCAAATCCGAGATGGACGCAACGATCTTTGTCTTTTTCAACATCATATTATATATAACTAATATTATTCTAAATCTTTCAGCATCTCTCCTTATATATAAAGGGAATCAGATATATAAAGAGTCTGCCTTATTTCACTCCTTTGGCCTGCAACAGAGCTTCTACTGCCAGACGATAGGAATCCAGCCCGAAGCCACAGATAACTCCCAGACACGCACAGGAAATCATCGACTTATGACGGAACTCCTCACGCGCATGCACATTGGATATATGCACTTCAATGACCGGAGCCGGAACAGCCCGGATGGCATCCTGCAAAGCAATGGAAGTATGAGTGTAAGCACCTGCATTCAAGACAATTCCATCCAATGAAAAACCTGCTTCCTGAATCCGGTCAATCAGCAGCCCTTCCACATTCGACTGGAAATAATCAAGTCCCACGTCCGGATACAAGGCTTTCAGCGTGCCTAAATAGTCCTCAAACGAAACCGAACCATAGATGGAAGGCTCCCTTTTACCCAACAGATTGATATTGGGACCATTGATAATCAGTATTCGCATAACCGTAAGTTCTGAACTTTTTGTACCTTTGTTGGAGATTTGGGCACAAATATACAAAAAGAAATGGAAAATCACGCGAAAAATGGAAAGATAATAACAAAGTATAAGCAATACCTCAAGCTGGAAAAGTCATTCTCAAGCAATACGATAGATGCTTATCTGACCGACCTGGACAAGCTGATGGCTTATCTTACGCTGGAGGGGAAGGATTGTCTGGAAGTGACGCTCGACGACCTGGAAACATTCTCTGCCGGTCTGCATGACATCGGGATCAATGCCCGGTCGCAGGCCCGCATCCTGTCCGGCGTACGTGCTTTCTACCGTTTTCTTTTACTGGAGGACTACATACAGCAGGATCCGTGTGAGCTGCTGGAATCTCCGCAGACAGGCCGTCATCTGCCCGACGTTCTGACGGTGGAAGAAATTGACCGGCTGATCGGAAGCATTGACCGTAGCAGCCGGGAAGGACAGCGCAACCGGACCATTCTGGAAACACTGTACAGCTGCGGGCTGCGTGTTTCCGAACTCTGCAACCTCAAGCTGTCGGATCTTTATCTGAACGAAGGCTTTATCAAGGTGGAGGGGAAAGGGAGCAAACAGCGTCTGGTCCCTATTTCTCCCAAAGCAATCAGCGAACTCAACAACTACTTTCCGGACCGGAACGCCGGACTGATCAAGCCCGGATACGAAGATTTTGTATTCATCAGCCGGTTCGGCAAGAACATTTCCCGCATCATGGTATTCCATATCATCAAGGAACTGGCCGGAATGGCCGGCATCAAAAAGACAATCAGTCCGCATACCTTCCGGCATTCCTTTGCCACACACCTGCTGGAAGGCGGGGCCAACCTGCGGGCAATCCAGTGTATGCTGGGTCATGAGAGCATCGGGACAACGGAAATCTACACCCACATAGACCGCAACCGCCTGCGTCAGGAGATCATCGGACATCATCCCCGTAACTTATTGGAACAAACCCGGAAAACGAAGGATATGACCGGAAAATGAGAAGAAAAAGACTTTTTTAATCTTTTTTTTTAAAAGACGGCTAAAAAAACGATAGAAAAAACTAGTACCTAATAGAGTTTTTCATATCTTTGCCACAAAATATACAAAAATACGAAGTAGAAACAATTAATTTATAAACCTAATAATTAAAATCATGATTAAGAAGTTGTATTTGCCCTTAGTGGCATTGTTGGTCCTTGCTTTCTCTTCATGTAGCAAGATGGGCGAATTGTCTGCTGACTACTTCACAACGAACCCTGAAGTGTTAGAAGCTGTCGGTGGTAAAGTTCCTGTAACCATTACAGGTAAATTCCCGGAAAAATACTTCAAGAAAAACGCAACTGTTGAAGTAACTCCGGTTTTGAGATGGGAAGGCGGCGAAGCTAAAGGTCAGCCGGCTATGTTCCAGGGAGAAAAAGTAGAAGGTAACGACCAGACTATCTCTTACAAGACTGGTGGTACTTATACTATGAAGGCTTCTTTCGACTATGTTCCCGAAATGGCCAAATCTGAACTGTACCTGGATTTCAAAATCCGTAAAGGTAAAAAAGAATACACCATTCCTTCTGTAAAGATCGCTGACGGTGTAATCGCTACTTCTGAACTGCCGACTGTAGGTTCTGCTAACGCAGCTTACGCTCCGGATGCATTCCAGCGTATCATCAAACAGGCTCAGGAAGCTCAGATCATGTTCTTGATCCAGCAGGCTAACCTCCGCGCAAGCGAACTGAAGTCTGAAAACCTGAAAGACTTCCACAAGAAAGTGGTTGCTGTTGCAGGTGACACCAAGAACTACAAACTGGACAACATCGAAATCTCTGCTTACGCTTCTCCTGATGGTGGTGTGAAACTGAACACTACTCTGGCTGAAAACCGTCAGAACAACACTGAAAAGTACATGAACCAGCAGTTGAAGAAAGGTAAGATCGAAACTACTGTAGACACTAAGTACACTGCTCAGGACTGGGAAGGATTCCAGGAACTGGTCTCTAAATCTAACATCCAGGACAAAGACCTGATCTTGCGTGTATTGTCTATGTATCAGGATCCGGAACAGCGCGAATCTGAAATCAAGAACATTTCTTCAGTTTACAAAACTCTGGCTGACGAAATCCTGCCGCAGTTGCGTCGTGCTCGCCTGACTGCAAACTATGAAGTAATCGGCCGTAGCGACGAAGAAATCAACGCTGCATTCGATGCTAAAGAAGATTCTATCAGCGTAGACGAATTGCTGTATGCTGCAACTCTGACTAACGACAACGCTCGTAAGGAAGCTATCTACAAACGTACAATCGAAAAATACCCGAACGACTACCGTGCTTACAACAACCTGGGTATGATGGCTTACATGGCTGGTGACAAGGCTGCTGCTGAAAACTACTTCAAACAGGCTGCAAGCAAGAGCTCAAGCGCTGCTGAAGTTAACACCAACCTCGGTCTGTGCGAATTGGTTAAAGGTAACGTAGCTGAAGCTGAGAACTACCTGAGCAAGTCTACCGGTGCTAACACTGCTAACGAAGCTCTGGGTAACCTGTACATCAAACAGGGTCAGTATGACAAGGCTGTTGCTGCATTCGGCGACACTAAGACTAACTCAGCTGCATTGGCTCAGATCCTGGCTAAGGATTACAACAAGGCAAAGAACACTTTGACTGCTGTTAAGAATCCGGATGCTTACACTGACTACCTGATGGCTATCGTTGGTGCTAGAACTAACAACGCTGATCTGGTTAAATCTAGCCTGGCTAAAGTAGCTCAGAAAGATGCAAATCTGGCTGCTCACGCTAAGATTGACCGTGAATTTGCTAAATATGACATCCAGTAATCATTGAGATACTGGTTCTCATTTTGAACAAAGAAATTCAAAAGGGCATGTCGGCTGACATGCCCTTTTTTTATTCATGAAAAAAGATTCATAAAATCAGCCGGTTCACCAAAAAATTGTGTACTTTCGCAAAAAACAAATCGGAACAATGAAAGGACGCCATTCGCTATTGTTGATACTAGCTCTTACTCTGCTTCTTCCCGCCTGCCGGAAAGAAGTCAAATTTGAACTGACAGGAGAACTCACCGGTCTGCAGACAGACAGACTGTTAGTCATCTATGACGATCCGGTAGCCAGACTGGACACAATCTTTCCGAAAAACGGAACATTTACCTATACATTTATTCCTGATGCATTCACCAATTTCCGACTGGTGAACGACTCTGGTATGTACATCCCGATATTTGCAGGAAAAGGCTGGGAAGTCAGGCTGAAAGGAAGCTTCCGCCACCCTGAGACAGAAGGTGACGGGCCCAATTCCGACTACCGTGATTTCCTGAGCAGCATCAGCGGCCATGAGAATGATACAGCCTTCCTCCGCAAGCAAGCTGAAACCTTTATCCAGAGCCATCCGGAATCCTTCGCCTCGGCCTATGTGCTGGAACAATACTTCATCCGTACAGCCAACCCCGACCGCGACCGGATCAGCCGACTGATGGAGCCTCTGACAGGCAGGGTGAAAGACTGCCGGGTACTTGCCCCCGCCACTGCCCTGCTGAGTGAAAAGAAGAACGACAGCCGGTTTGTCAACTATTTCTCCTGCAAGGACCGCAACGGGAAATACCTTTCCTGGAACAGCGGCAAGGAAGCATATACACTGATCAGTTTCTGGGCCAGCTGGGATGCTGCCAGCATCAGCGAACGCGATTCGCTCTTCAGCCTGCTCAGCGATTTTCCTGAAGAAAAATTCAGGGTGCTGAATTTCTCGCTCGACACCAGCCGCGAAGACTGGCTCAAGGCCTGCCGGGAAGACAGCAAACAATGGATGGAGACCTGCGACTTCAAGGGATGGGACAACCAGCTTGTCAGGCAGAACTCCGTCGCCCGCCTGCCGGCCAACCTGCTGATTGACCACAGCCGCAGAATCCTCGGCACCGGCCTTCACGGAGAAGCCCTCAAGGCGAAACTGAAGGAACTCATCAAATAACCGGAAAAACATACAATAAAGAAAAACACACCATGCTGGTCAAAACATTCGGTGCCGCCGTACAAGGTATCGACGCCACCCCCGTCACCATCGAAGTCAACAGTTCCCGCGGCATCCGCTTCTTTCTGGTCGGCCTGCCCGACTCAGCCGTCAGGGAAAGTCATGAACGCATCGTATCAGCCCTCCAGGTAAACGGCTACCCGTTTCCCGCCTGCCAGCTGGTGGTCAATATGGCTCCGGCCGATATCCGCAAGGAAGGATCGGCCTACGACCTTCCGCTGGCCGCCGGCATTCTGGCTGCAACCGGCGGAATCCGCAGCGACCGGCTTCCGCACCTGATGCTGACGGGAGAGCTCGGGCTCGACGGAAGTCTGCAGCCCGTCCGCGGTGCCCTGCCCATTGCGCTGGCCGCACGCCGCCAGGGGCTGGAAGGACTGATCCTTCCCCGCCGGAACGCCTGCGAAGCCGCCGTGGTGGAAGGCATTGACATTTATGGAGCTGACAACATCGGCCAGGTGATCCGCTTCCTCAACGGAGAAGAAGACCTGCCGGTCACGCATACGGACATCCGGGAGATATTTGCCCGCGGACAGGAAACAGCCGGCCCGGACTTTGCCGACGTGAAAGGACAGGAAAGCGTAAAGCGTGCCCTGGAAGTGGCAGCGGCAGGCGGCCACAACATCCTGATGATCGGGCCTCCCGGAAGCGGGAAGTCCATGATGGCCCGCCGCCTGCCCGGCATTCTGCCGCCGCTGACCCTTGAAGAAAGTCTGGAAACAACCAAGATCCATTCCGTAGCCGGAACACTGGGAAAAGATACCCCGCTCATCACCGTGCGTCCCTTCCGGAGCCCGCATCACACCATCTCACAGGTGGCCATGACAGGAGGAGGTGCCAGCCCGCAGCCCGGCGAGGTGAGCCTGGCCACGGGCGGTGTGCTCTTTCTGGACGAGCTGCCCGAATTCAGCCGCAGCGTGCTTGAGGTGCTCCGCCAGCCGCTCGAAGACCGCCACATCACCGTGTCGCGCGCCCGCTACACCGTTGACTATCCGGCCGGCTTCATGCTGGTGGCCTCCATGAATCCCTGCCCGTGCGGGTACCACAATCATCCGACACGCCCCTGCGTGTGTACACCGGGACAGGTGCAGCGCTATCTCAGCCGCATCTCCGGGCCGCTTCTCGACCGCATTGACATGCAGGTGGAAATCACTCCTCTCCCCTTCGAAAAGATGTCCGACGCCCGTCCTTCCGAACCGAGTGCCGTCATCCGGGAGCGCGTGGTCCGTGCCCGCCGGCTGCAGGAAGAGCGGTTTGCCGCCCATCCGGGAATTCATTGCAACGCCCGGATGACCTCCCGCCTGCTGGCCCGCTATGCCCGTCCGGACGAAGCCGGCCTGCGCCTGCTGCAGACTGCCATGGAGCGGCTCAGCCTCTCGGCACGCGCCTACGACCGCATCCTGAAGGTGGCGCGCACCATTGCCGATCTGGAAGGAAGTCCTTCCATCCTGCCCTCCCATCTGGCCGAAGCCATCGGCTACCGGGGCCTCGACCGTGCCGGCTGGGCAGGATGATCCGTCATTCCACCTGCCGTCCGTCGAAGAAACGGATCGTGCGCGAAGTCTGGCGCGCCTGTTCCTCGTTGTGCGTCACCATGACGATGGTCCGTCCGTCTTCCCGGTTCAGCCGGTGGAGGATATCCATCACTTCCGTCCCCATCCGGGAGTCCAGGTTACCCGTCGGCTCGTCGGCCAGCAGGATCTCCGGATTGCCGATGATGGCACGGGCGATGGCCACACGCTGGCACTGCCCGCCCGAAAGCTGGCCGGGGAAATGGCGCATGCGGTGGCTCAGTCCCACCCGTTCGAGCACTTCCTGCGCCAGACGGAGGCGTTCCGACGATCCCGTTCCGCGGTAGAGCAGAGGTAGCTGCACATTGTCGATCACATTCAGCGAGCCGATCAGATGGAACGACTGGAAGACAAACCCCAGCGTCCGGTTGCGGAACTCTGCCAGCCGGCGGTCGCCCATGGCAGGGGTGATCACATTCCCGTTCAGCTCCAGCGTTCCGCTCGTCGGAGCATCCAGCAGGCCGATGATATTCAGCAGCGTCGACTTGCCGCAGCCCGAAGGCCCCATCACGCTGAGAAATTCTCCCTTTTCCACTTCCAGGTTCACATTCTCCAGAGCCTGGGTTTCAATCTCATTCACCCGGTAGATCTTATTGATCCCGGTCAGTCTGATTATTGCCATATTGCATTCGTTTTTTAACTTGTTCATACCATACTTATTCATCACGCAGTGCGTCGGCCGGTTCCTCGCGGGCGATACGGCTCACGGGGATCAGCGTGCTGACGAGGGAAACCGCTGCCAGCAGGACGTATACGACACCGCTCACCACCAGGAAATGGGCCAGCGGACGGTTCTGCCAGTAGAAGGTGTCGTCCCCTTCCAGACTGCCGGAAGTCACGACATACTGTGCCACTGCCACAAGGCCGATCAGGAAGGCCACCGTAACCAGCAGCCAGGCTTCAACCAGAAAGCGCTTCCGCACGTCACGTTTCGTCGCACCCAGACTGCGCATCAGGCCGATCTCCCCACGGCGGGCATCGCAGCGCACCCAGAAAGTGCCGGTCATGCCCAGGAAGATGCAGAGCAGGGCGAATCCGGCCAGAGCATACTGCACACGCAGCTTGTTCAGTGTACCGCTATTTTCCAGATCGTTCCGGATCTGCCGGTTGAACGAAACCAGTTCCGGATAGCAGAAATTGCCGATCTGAAGCTGCGGAACCACTTCCTCGCGGAACCGCTTCTCGAAGGCCCGGGCATCCACGCCGTCCTTCAGCCGGAAAACGATAAACCATCGCCAATGGATATAAGGTTCGGGCTCAAATCTGGAATTCAGAAAGACAACCAGCGGAAAGGGCTGCTCGTAATCGCGGTGCTTGAACTCACCGAACACGCCGGCCACTTCAAACGGTTTGCCGCTCATGAAGAATTTCTTTCCCCGGACATCCGTTGTTCCGTAAAAGCGGCGGGCCAGTGTGGCCGAAACAAACACCTTGTCGCCATCCAGACAGTCGGCCGGAATCTCAAGATCCCGCCCGGTAACGGCATCACGCATGCCGTAGGTGCGGAACAGGTTGCCGCCATCGCGGACATAAAACTCATAATACTGAGCCGACAGCTTCCGTGTCTGTGCGTTGTCGAGCGTGTCCGTGGCAATGGTATTGCCGCTCCAGGATCTACAGTTAGGAAACGAATAAGGCGTCACGAAGGTCAGATCCGTCACTTCCGGACACCGGCGGATCAGACCGGCAATGTGCAGGAGATTGTCCCGCTGGGCGGTGTCGGTCACCTCTTTCCGGTAGCGCACATCGTTGAAATCATAAGCCTCAAGTTCGAGCACATACCGTCCCTCGGATTCAAACCCGGGAGCAATCAGCCGATTGCCCGTCAGCACACAGACGGGATCAATCACCGTCCACAAAAAGAAAGTCACTGCGATCAGCTCCAGCAGAATCCATCCGTTCTGTCTCCGCTGATTCCATAATTGGTGTAGAATATTCTGAAACATAGTCATTGGTTTTTATCGCTGTGCATGAAGTGAATTGACAATGGAGTGACGCAACGCCCACAGGGCAGGTATCAGCGCCGAAAGCACATTCAGGAAAAGACAGGCCAGAAAGGCCATCGCAAAAACATAGGGATTGAAGAGCACCTCCGGCCCCAGGAAGAGAGACGCATCGGAGTATGGGATTCCCCCCCAGTTGGCTGCTCCCAGACTCAGGATCCATCCCCGGGCGGACAGAAGGATGCCCCACGACACCAGCATTCCGGCAACTCCTCCGAGTAAGGTCAGCAACAGGTTCTCCCACAGCACCTGGTTTACCAGCATCCGGCTGGTGGCTCCATACGCCCGCCGGACTCCCAGTTCGCCCAGGCGCCGGTCCATCCGTGAAGAAATCAGTCCGCCCAGATTCAGAGCCGGGATGAAAAGCAGGGCCAACAGAATGTAAGCCAGCTGCCGGACGGTCTGCTTCACATCAGGCGCCCCCATGCAGTCCGTACGTAACGAACTTTTCCAATAGTCGTCCGGCTGTTCCATCAGATCGCTGACATAGGGATGATCCTGCGCATTATAACGCCGGAAAGCATCCTGCACTTCCGCCCGCAGCTGCTTCTTTTCCGCCCGGGTCGGTGCCGTCAGGTAGATCCAGAAAGCGCCGTTCAGCCTTCCGTCGGGATCTTTGTCATCGAATGCCGGACAACGCGTCATGGGCATCCACAGGTCGGCGACCGTTGTGGGGGTTGCGTACGACACATCCTTCACCACTCCGCAGACCCGTATCCTCTCTGCATTCACGCTCAGATACTTCCCTGTCGCATCGGTCGTGGCAAACAGTTTCCGGGCCAGACTCTCGGAGATGACAGCCACGGGAAGACGGGAATCCACATCAGCCTGTACAAAAGGCTTTCCCGAGAGAAAACGGAAGGAAAACATGCTCCAGAACCCGCAGTCCACGTATCCAGGCTGGATTTCCTGGCTTCCCTGGTTGCCGGGCAGGTCTACCCGCATCCTGCCCCATCCGCCTTGAAACACGGCAATCTGATCCAGATGGGGAAGATCCTTCAGCAGCGTCTTCGCTACGAAATAAGAGACTCCGGTATTGCAGGATGTTCCATTCGAACCCTTATACTGCGATTTCATCGTTTTGATCACCAGCATGCGGTCCCGGTTGTATTCCGGATAAACCGGTCCGGCCTTCACATAATAAATGACAAACAGAACCATCACCAGAGCAATGGAAAGTCCCGTTCCCACAATGTAAACCGACGAGAACAGCCGGTTCTGTTTCAGCATGATCCATGCTTGTCTGAAATAAACCCGTATCATATCTTTTGTCTTTTTTGTTGATTTCCTGTTTTATTTTCTCAAATTCTCCTCAGATTCTGCCCAGAATTCTCTCAGACTCTGCTCAGGCTTCTGATTCAGCTTCAAACTGCTCTCAGATTCCGCTCAGGTTTCTGATTCAGCATCAAACTGCTCTCTGATTCTGCTCAGAATTCGTTCAGATTTCTTTTCTCATTCCTTTTCTTTCAGTTTGATCTGTGTCCGGCTCTGATACATACTCATATCGCTCACCACCACGCAGTCACCTTCCTTCAGGCCGTCCAGCACTTCCACCTGGTCGTAGCTGCATGCTCCCAGACGGACCTTGCGCTTCACCAGCCGGCCACTGCCTTCTTTCACGAAAAGCTCGTACTCGCCGGCACCCACATAAAACGACCCGTTGCTGATGCGAAGAGCCTCTTCCCTCACCGCATTGATGACATAAATATCAACTTTCAGTCCGGAACGCAGACGGCGGTTGCTGCTGTCATCCAGCTGCACCGTAAAGGACATGATTCCGTCACGGCTCAGCGGTGTCACGCTGCTCACCATCCCTTCCAGCCTTTCATGCCCGACGAGAACCATCGCCCTGGCACCGGCAGCAATCCGGTCACTGTATGATTCGGCAGCCTCTCCATCTACCCGGAAATGACTCAGATCGGATACTACCGCCACCTGGCTCCCGGACGCCACCTGCGATCCTACCTGCGTATTGATGGAAGTCAGGATGGCCTTACGCGGCGAACGCAGCTGAGCATCTTCCAGCGTACGCCGGGTTTCCGACAGACTCTTGCGGAAAATATCCAGTTCAAGCTGCTTCACTTTCAGATCAGCCTCCTTCACTTTCTGCTCGTTGGCATATTGCTGACGAAGCTGTTCCAGTTCCAGACATCCGGTATTATAAGCAAGTTCCGCCTGACGTACCCTGTCCGTAGTCCCCGATCCGAGGCTGTCCAGATAGCGTTCGTTGCGCAAATCAGCTTCCATGCGTCCCACCTTCATGGCCTGTACCTTCACCTTCATGGCCAGATCGCCAAGATAAGTTTCATTATTCATCCGCAACTGATCCAGCTGAAGCTGTTTCATCCGTTCCTCATCCAGCTGCTTGTGGTACTCGGTTTCCGTACTCTGAAGATCAAGCTTCAGCAACGGAGTCCCTGCCTCCACGCTGTCTCCGCTCCGGCGGTACACTTCCACAATACGTGCGCTGACCGGCGAGGTAATGATCTCCTCAACTGCCGGAACTATCTTTCCGGAAGCACTGACACTCACTTCCAGCGTACCGCGGTCCACGACACTGAAAAGCAGATCCTTCTCATTCACGCGGCTCTGCATCAGTGAAGGAATCCAGGTGATGCCGCCAATCAGCAACAGTCCGGCCATTCCATAACCCAGCCACCGCTTCCGGCGTTCACGCTGCAATGTTTTCTTTGGTATTTCTCTATCCATGATTATTTGAATTTTCCTTGTCCGTTTTCATACATATTCAAATCCGTTTTCAACGGTACCCTTCCTGAAACAATTTGCGTGCCAGAATCCTAACTGCCTGATTATCTGCAATACTTTATCTCCCCGAGTGTCCGAAAACGGACAGTCTTCCGCTACAGAATCAGAAAGTGTCCATTTCCGGACACTCACCGGAAGGGCTGTATCTGATAATCAACAACTTGCAATTCTGGCACTGGATTTGTGTATTTCCTTCCGAACGGACAAAACAGAACAGCCACCTTGCAAATACAGAACAAAAAAACGGAAAAATCCGCGATATAAAACAGAAAAAGACCGAAAAGCCCGAGAAAACGGGCAAGCCGGAAACCAGAACCATAAAAATAAAACAACAAGCCATATGAACCGAAAAACAATGAAACAGATCCTTCTTGCATGGGGGATGAGCCTTCTGCCCCTGCTTCCCCAGGCAGGCACGGCACAAACCGCCAGACGCAGCATCACACTCGATGAAGCCATCCTTCTGGCACGGGTGCAAAGCGTAGATGCAGCAGTGGCCCTCAACGAACTGAAAACAGCTTACTGGGAGTACCGAACCTTCCAGGCCAACCTGCTGCCGGAAATCAGCTTCACGGCCACGCTTCCGAGCTATAACAAGAAATACAACTCCTACCAGCAGGACAACGGAGCCTATACCTACCTGCGCAATGACTATATGAATCTGTCCGGATCGATCTCCATCGACCAGAGCATCTGGCTGACCGGAGGTACGTTGTCGCTCACGACCTCACTGGACTACCTGAGCCAGCTCAGCGGAAACAAATCCCGCCAGTTCATGTCCGTTCCGGTGGCGCTGACCCTCAACCAGCCCATCTTCAGCGTCAACAACGTGAAGTGGAACCGCCGCATCGAGCCGGTACGCTATGAGGAAGCCAAAGCGGCCTTCCTGAGTGCCACGGAAAACGTCACGCTGAACACCATCAACCATTTCTTCAATCTGCTGCTGGCACGCGAACGGGTAAACATCTCCAGCCAGAACCTGGAAAATGCCCGCAAGCTGTACGAAGTGGCCAAGGTCAAACGCCGCATGGGAAAGATCAGCGAAAACGACCTGCTCCAGCTGCAGCTGAACATGCTGAATGCCGAATCGGCCCTGACCGACAACGAAAGTTCCCTGAAGAATTCCATGTTCACCCTCCGCTCGTTCCTGGCCCTGGAAGGACAGGAGGAACTGGATCCCGTCCTGCCTGACTCCATTCCCGGCGGACTGCTCAACTATCAGGACGTGCTGGAAAAAGCCCTGGCCAACAACTCCTTTGCCCGCAACATCCGCCGGCGCCAGCTGGAAGCCGACTACGAAGTGGCCAAAGCCAGGGGAAATCTCCGGGAAATCACCCTGTTCGCCCAGGTGGGATATACGGGCACCGACCACAGCTTCCGTTCCTCCTACCAGCACCTGAAAGACAATCAGGTGCTGGAAGTCGGAATCAGAATCCCCCTGCTCGACTGGGGAAAACGGCGCGGACAGGTCCGTGTGGCCGAAAGCAACCGTCAGGTGACTGAAAGCAAGCTGCGCCAGGAAACCATGGACTTCAACCAGAACCTCTTCATCCTGACCGAACAGTTCAACAACCAGAAACGCCAGCTGAAGATTGCCGGAGAAGCCGACCGGATTGCCCGCAAACGCTATCACACCAATGTCGAAACCTTCATGGTGGGACAGATCAGCACCCTCGACCTGAACGACGCCCAGGTCAGCAAGGACGAAGCCCGCCAGAAACACATCAACGAACTGTTCTATTACTGGTACTACTACTATCAGCTGCGCAGCCTCACGCTCTGGGATTTCGACCGGAACACCGGGATCGATGCAGACTTCGAGGAGATCATCCGCAGAGAATAGGCGGAACCGGTGCAGCCCTACAGACGGGCCTTTTCGCTCTGGCCGGCTCCGGTACCCTTATATTTGCTCTTAGTGGCATTGAACTTATACGAAAGCTGGATCCCCACACGCTGCCAGTCGCGGTAGATACGGTTCCCGTTGTAGGAATCGATCCCATAGACATTGAAATGATAATACCCGGTACGGAGTATATCATCCGCAGTCAGCGACAACGTCAGCGCATCATCCTTCAGGAACGACTTGCTGACACGGGCATTCAGCCGGCCCTCCAGACGGTTCACCATGAATCCCATCCGTGCGGCGGTCTGCAGACTGCCCTGTACGTTCAGAAACCAGCCCTGCGGCAACGTAAAGCTGTTGTCCCATCCGAAATTAAACAGCGGCTGCCGGCGCCAGACCTCAATCCCCAGGTTACGGCCGTCGGGAGCCGCATATACCCCGGTAATGCTGAACTGCGGCTGCCAGACACCGATCCGCGGAGCAGCGCTCAGATTGATGAGGCAGCCCGAGCCCGGTGCCAGATTGGCCGAAGTGAACAGCAGGACCCCCGGATGAGTTTCCTCATTGTAAGGCATGGTAATGTTCGAAAGGGAATTTCTGGAGTAACTGTACTGCACATAGGCAAACAGCCATTTGTAAGCCAGATTCAGCGACAGGATGCTGGCCTGCGACGGCTCCAGTCCCGGATTCCCCGTCGTATACGAATACTGGGTCCGGTAGCTGACGGCATTGGTCAGCAAGGCATACGAAGGATTGGTCCGCATCGTCTTCCAGGCAAGTGCCAGACTGAGATCCCGGTCCGACCAGCTGACAGACACCGTGGGGATCAGCTCATCATACACCGGACTCTGTTCCTCCACCCGGCCCCCCTGATCCCAGTAATCCGTGGCACGGTGCTCATAGCGCAGCCCCGCATTCGCCCGCCATTTTCCCCAGGAAGCCGAATACCCGGCAAAGACCGCAAAGGCACGCTGGCGGATGAAATTGTCCGCATCGGCCGAGAAGCCGCTTTGCGTGAAAAGATCCTTCCGCTCCGTCAGCGTTCCTTCCGCCCCGAACGACAGCTGCCCTTTTCCCAGCTTCACGCCCGCCTGAAGCCGGGCCGCATAAAGCCGGCTTTCCGAGTCGGACACACTGCTGATGTCCGCCTCGCTTCCGTCCTCCGCATACTGGCTGCTCTTCATGCGGTTGTCCAGATAATCCGCATTCAGATCCAGCGTCCACCGGCCGGCCTCGCCCACATAATACGCATTGACCGCATGATTGATCCCGTCGCGGGGACAGGAACGCATCACGAAGTCCGCCCGTTCCGCCTCAGTCCCGTTGCAGGAAGTGACCGTTTCCCCCCACGACCGCTGGAGGGCAGTGCCCAGTGTTCCCCCCGGCGTATACTTCACCCCGAACGAATGATGCTCGTTCACCTCACAGTTGAAGCCCGCCTCGGCCGAGAACCTCTGCGACCGCGACGTCTGCACATCGCCGGCCACCGTCTCCCACACATCCTTTCCCTCCGTGCGGATCACGGCCTCCGTCTCTCCGTATGAATTCTTTTCGCTGACATAGCCCTTCACAAAAAAGTCCAGCCCTCCGGTGCGGAAATTCAGGGCCACCTGCTGGTCGCCGTTCGCCCACCGTCCCTGGTTGTAGCCCAGGTTCACGCTTCCGCTCCAGCCCTCACCCCGCTGGCGGAGCGTACGGATGCGGATGACCGCAGGCACGTCGGCAGCATACTCCGGTCCGGGCGCCGTGATCACCTCCGCCGACAGGATCTCCGAAGCCCGGAGCCGGTCGAGTTCCCCCAGGTCGCGCACCTTCCGGCTGTTGATGTAGATTTCCGGCGTACCGCTTCCCAGCACCGAAAGACTTCCGTTGCGGCTGGTGACAAAAGGCAGGTGAGCCAGCATCTCCCCCGCCGTACCCATCCGTGCCAGCGACGTACCGGCCACGTTCGCCTTCACCCCGCCGGCCGAAGGCTCTATCAGTCTGCGGCGGCCCGTCACGGTCACCTCCTCCAGCATCTGCGCGTCGGGAGCCAGCCGGATCCGGTTGCCGGCAGCCGCAGCCTGCACCACGGTCGTATACCCCACCGACGACACCTTCAGCAGATACGCCTTCCCCTCTTCCGCCGTCATCAGGAACGAGCCGTCCTCACGGCTGACACATCCGTTCACAAACACCGAATCGGGCGTAAGCAGCAGCACGTTGCTGTACGGGAGCGGACGGTCCGCCTCGTCGGTCACCCTGCCCCGCACGGCAACCGGCAGCCTGTGCACACTGTCCGGCAGGACGATGAGATACTCCTCCCCCCTGCGCACCGAGGTGAGCGGTTTACCCTCAAGCAGCTTCTTCACCGCCTGTTCCACCGCCATATCGCGGATGGAAGCCGTCACCCGGTAAGGCTGTACATCGCTGTAAGTAAACAGAATGCTGCATCCCGAAGCCTGTTCCAGCTTCTTCAGGGCAGCCGACAGAGGCACCTCCTTCAGCTCTGCGCTGACCGGGCGTCCCGTCTGAGCCGGCAGGGTCAGGACCGCCCCCGTCCATGCCAGCAGCAAAAAGATCATTTTCGTTTTCATGGTTCAAAATTCTGACTGATTCTGCCTCTGTTACGGAGAGCATGCCCGACCGGGTACCGGAAAAGCACATTTTTTTCAGAAAAAAAATTTCAGACGCCCACCACCACCCGGCCGTCCTTGATCCGGGCCCTGACCTTGCGCAGGCAGTTCAGCAGCTCCAGCACCTGCTCCAGCGAATCCCTCCGGTCCGCCCGGAAATGCAGGCGTTCCTGCATCACCTCCCTGTCGGTGAACACGATATCCACGTTATACCACCGCCCCAGCTCGCGCATGATCTCCACCAGCGGAGCATCATCAAAGGCAAACCGGCCGTCGGTCCACGCACGGCAGTCCTCCGCATCCTCCACGGTCTTCCTGCCCAGGCTGCTGTCCGTTCCTTCCCCCGGTCTGAGCAGCAGTTCCCCCCGGTGCCTGTCGCTCACCTTCACGCTTCCCCGGAGCAGGGTCACCCGCGTATCCTCCGGCGAATAGGCCCTCACGTTGAACGAAGTGCCCAGCACCTGCGTCTGCAGGGCCGCCGTCTCCACCACAAAGGGATGCAGGCTGTCGGGCGCCACCTCAAAGTAGGCCTCCCCCTGCAGCGTCACCTCGCGCCGTTCCCTTCCGCCGAAGCTCCCGGGATAGCTGAGCGAGCTTTCCGCATTGAGCCACACCCGCGACCCGTCCGGCAGCACCAGCCGGCGGCTCATGCCCCGGGGAATGCGGACCGTACGGATACCGCCACGCACTTCCTCCTTCACTTCCCCTCCGGCAGGTCCGGCCCTGAACACCGTATACTCCCTGCGGCCCGTCAGGGGCAGCATCATCAGCAGGGCCAGCGAAGCCGCCACTGCCAGCGCCGTCCACCAGGCCGCCCTGCGCATCCGCTTCCTGCCGCGGGCAGCACCGGCAGCATCCGGATGGCGGCGGCAGAAAGCCTCCCACTGTCCGTCCACATCGGGAGCTGCGGCATGACGGCGTGCCAGCGCCTCGCGGCAGTCAAGCAGGTCGCGGCAGGCTGCCACACACTCCCTGTCGGCCAGCAGTTCCTCCAGTTCTTCCCTGGTGAAGCGCCCGGGATGCTCCAGGGCATCCAGCGTACGCCCCATTCTGTCTTCGTTCTCTTTCATATCCATCGGTCGATCGTTTTCTGTATTCCAATTACGTTTCATCCGTCTTTCCGGGTACCTTCCCCCGCCGTTTTTCTCCACATCCCAGTTCCTCCCGAAGCATCCGCAGGGCCTTCACGATGTGTTTCTTCACCCCGTCGGGCGTGATGCCCCTCTCCCGGGCCACCTCGCGGTATTTCTTCCCGTCGTAGTAACACTGCTTCACAATGCTCCGGGTGGGATCGGTCATCCGCTCCAGACAGCGCTCCATGCGCCTCACCCGCTCCTCGCGCTCCCCGGGAGGGATGGACGGATCCTCCGAAGTGAGGGTACGGAGGAAGGTGGCGTACTGCTGTTCCACCTGTCTGTGGCGCAGATAGTCTATGCAACGGTTACGGGTACGAGTGTAAAGGCAAGCTACGGCCGTTGCTTCCTGCAATTGTTCCCGATCCTTCCAGGCCTGTTCGAAAACATCGTTGACAATGTCACGGCAAGCCTCTTCGTCAGCAACAAAGCGGAAAGCATAATAGTACAGACGGGCATAATTCCCCCGATAAAGCTGTTCAAAATGGTCTGTTTTCACACTCTTATTTTCTCTGGAACTTATTTACTTTCTGTCATCCACTCTCCAAATACAAACATGCGTCAAAAGGAGAATGAAGAAATTCGGGCGGCAAATGTAATGGATTCCGGAAAGAATTGCAAACATTTCATTCCTAACCGTTGCTCTGGCAACATCAGCCAGTCCCTCAGAAATCATTCCCTGAAGTAAACAATTTGCCAGTGTGAAAAAAATTTGCCAAAAAGAAGTATCTTTGCAGTAACTCAACAATACAAACAGACCTTTATGATTCTTATCATTGACGACGACAGCGCCATCCGGTCCTCCCTCAGCTTTATGCTGAAACGGGCCAAATATGAGGTAGAAACAGCTTCCGGCCCCAAAGAGGCTATCGAAATTATCCGCAGGACTGCTCCGCAGCTAATCCTGATGGACATGAACTTCACGCTTTCCACCAGCGGAGAAGAAGGACTGACCCTGCTCCGGCAGACCCGTATTTTCCGGCCGGATGTTCCGGTTATCCTGATGACTGCATGGGGAAGTATCCGTCTGGCCGTACAAGGCATGCAGGCAGGAGCTTTTGATTTCATTACCAAACCCTGGAACAATGCCGCACTCATGCAACGCATTGAAACAGCTCTGGAACTGACTGCCCCGCAAAAGGAAACGCCCGGATCTGCAGACCAGAAGCACGCCGGATTCGACCGCCACCGGATCATCGGCAAGAGCAGAGCCCTGAACGAAGTGCTCGATACACTCTGCCGGATTGCTCCAACCAATGCACCGGTCCTGATCACAGGAGAAAGCGGTACGGGTAAGGAACTGATTGCCGAAGCCCTGCACGTCAACAGCCGGAGGGCCTCGGGACCCTTCGTCAAGGTCAATCTGGGAGGAATCTCACAAAGCCTGTTTGAAAGTGAAATGTTCGGTCACCGGAAAGGAGCCTTTACGGATGCTGTTACAGACCGCATCGGCCGGTTTGAAATGGCCGACCGGGGAACGATCTTCCTGGATGAGATCGGAGAGCTGGATCTCAGTTGTCAGGTAAAACTGTTGCGCGTTCTGCAGGACCAGACCTTCGAAGTGCTGGGGGACAGCCGTCCGAGAAAAGTGGATATCCGCGTCGTATGTGCCACCAATGCAGATCTTCCGCAAATGGTCCGTGAACATACTTTCCGCGAAGACCTGTTCTACCGCATCAACCTGATCACCGTTCATCTGCCTGCCCTGCGCGAACGGCGGGAGGATATTCCGTTGCTGGCACGCCATTTTGCCGACCGCCAGTGTGAACAAAACCAGTTACCACCCGTAGAATTTACAAGTGATGCACTTGATTTCCTGTCGTCACTTCCCTATCCCGGCAATATCCGTGAGCTCAAGAATCTGGTGGAGCGCACCCTGCTGGTCAGCGGAAAGACCAGACTGACAGAAGCAGACTTCCGGCTATGTTATCAACAGCCTGTTCATAACTCTGCCGCAAAGCTACAAGTGCCTCAAGGCATGACACTGGAAGAGATCGAAAAACAAACCATTCTGCAGGCCATGAAAGAATGTGGCAACAACCTATCACAGGTAGCTGCTTTACTGGGTATCAGCCGGGGAGCTCTGTACCGCCGGCTGGAAAAATACAACCTGCCTGTCGGCAATTCCTGATCCTTAAACTTCACCGGTATGAAAATAAGAACTCAGTTCCTCATTCTCGCCTTCCTGCTGCTGACAGCAGGCTGCCTGATTTCTGCTCTTATCCTGAAGGATCGGGGGTTGTTGTTTTATCTGACAGAAGGAGTAATCCTGATCACACTCCTCTTCCTTATTTATTTTTATCAGAAGGTAGTGAAACCGATCCGAAGTATCGGAAACGGAATGGAACTGCTGCGCGAACAGGACTTCAGCAGCCGGCTTTCGCCCGTAGGACAAAAGGATGCCGACCGCATCGTACAAGTGTTCAACCGCATGATGGAACAGCTGAAAGACGAACGTCTCCGCCTGCGTGAACAGAATCATTTCCTGGACCTGCTGATCAGCGCTTCTCCCATGGGAGTGATCATTCTGGATTTCGATGATCACATTTCCATGCTCAATCAGGCCGCTGTCCGGTTTATGGGTTATACCGCTCCGGAAGAACTGACCGGAAAAAAGATTGAAGAACTGAATTCTCCTCTGGCTGAGGAACTGAACCGCATTGCCCGTAACAAGACAGAAACCATACGTCTGAGCGACTCCATGATCTACCGCTGTTCCCGACTCTCTTTTGTCGACCGGGGATTTGCCCACCCGTTCATCCTCATCGAAAGCCTGACCTCCGAAGTTGTAAAAGCTGAAAAGAAAGCCTACGAGAAAGTAATCCGCATGATTGCACACGAAGTAAACAATACCGTAGCAGGCATTACATCTACCCTGGAGTCCGTGAGTGATGCCCTGCAGGATACGGAAGACTCTGATGACTTGCGCGAAGTGATGCAGGTATGCGTGGAACGGTGTTACAGCATGAGCCGGTTTATCACCAACTTTGCAGATGTGGTCAAGATCCCTGATGCCCAGCTCCAGACTGTCTATCTGAACGAACGGGTAACAGCCTGCAAACGCTTCATGGAGAACATTTGCCGGAACAAGGATATCCAGCTTCATATCAGCCTGTGTGAAGAAAATCCACAAGTGCAGATGGACACGACTCTCTTTGAACAGGTAATCGTAAATATTCTCAAGAATGCAGCCGAAAGCATCGAGGTTCACGGAAATATCTATATACAGACAACCTCCAGTCCGGTGACACTGGAAATAGCCGATACGGGAGCAGGTATCAGCCGCGAAGTAGAAGCCCGATTATTCAGCCCGTTCTTCTCCACCAAGCCCAACGGACAAGGGATCGGCCTCATCTTTATCCGTGACGTACTGATCAAACACGGATGTACTTTCTCTCTGCGTACATGGCCTGACGGTCTGACACGTTTCCTCATCCGCTTTCCTCACAACGACCGCACGATTCAGCCCGATTGACCGCACGATCCGGCTCCAACGACCGCACGATCCGGCTCCAACGACCGCACGATTCAGCCTCAACGACCGCACGAATGAACCGGCATATGCAGAGCCATTCTTTCAGTAACAATTTCTTCACAACTGCGTAACCTGCATGTTACGCAGCAGGGGTATTTTTGCAGCGTCAAAAAATACTTCAAGACATGAAAAAAAGTTTAATCCTGGCTTGTGCATTTTTATGCATGAACGCTATGAATGCCTCTGCAGCAACCCGTTATGCCGCAGACGATGAAAAGAAAGAGAACGTTACTTCTGTAAGTGAAACCGCAGGTACAAACATGACCTGGGAATTCTATTCTGCTTACGGAGATCCTACTGCCGAAGACCTGGCTGCTGTATCCGGTTCATCCAGGTTCGGGAAAAAAGCTGCCTATTTTTACGGTCTGTTCAAGGACACTTATGTAACCAAAGAAGAGGTTGTACCGGGAGATCCTACCAGACGTACCGTCATCCGGAAACCGGAAATCTACAACGCGGTAAAGAATATTGAAAAAGCACTTGGCAAGGCACTCAAAAAACATGAAATCACTCCGGAAGAATCCGAAAAGCAGTTCTGTCATGTACTGAAAGTATCACTGGCTGCCATCGATTCGGATACAAGTACCTTTGAGAAATCATTGGACGAAAACCGCAAGGACAGCCAGGCATTGCTCGCCATCTTCCAGAGAGTGGATCTGAAGAATCTTTACTGATTCTGCTTCTTACATCCGACTCACATATTCAGATTTATAACCAAAGTATGAAAGCAACATTAGGTATTGTTTTTCTGTGCCTGCTGTCGTCTCTGAACGCATGGGCACAGAATATTAAGGTAACAGGTGTCGTAACCGACAAGGAAGGAACCCTGATCGGAGCTACGGTAACCGTAAAAGGTAATTCAGGAACAGGAACCGTAACCGATCTGGACGGACGCTATGAAATTAATGTCCCGGCAGACGGAACCCTGGTATATTCGTATATCGGATATAATACGGTGGAAAAGCCCGTTAAAGGGCAGAAAGTCATCAATGTACAGATGACAGACGAAATTCAGGCTATCGACGAAGTTGTGGTCACAGCCATCGGTATCAAACAACAGAAAAAGAAAATCGGTTATACCACCCAGCAAGTCAATACCGAAGCACTCGACCAGCCGGGTACAGTAAACGTAGGTAACGCTTTGTCCGGACAAGTGGCCGGTCTGACCGTGAACAACCCGACCGGTATTTTCCAGGCACCGACCTTTACCCTGCGCGGAAAAACTCCGCTGATGGTGATCGACGGTGTTCCCGTAGAATCAGATTTGTTTGATGTTTCTCCGGAAAACATCCAGAGCATCAACGTGCTGAAAGGTACGGCTGCTGCCGCCCTGTACGGTTCCAGAGGTAAGGACGGAGCCATTCTGATCACCACCAAACTGGCAGACAAGGAAGGACTGACCGTAAAGGCAGGACTTTCCAGCATGGTAACAGCCGGATTTACCGTATTCCCGGAAACACAAACAGAATTCGGTTCCGGTTCTAACGGACAGTACGCATTCTGGGATGGTGCCGACGGCGGTATCTCCGACGGTGACATGACCTGGGGCCCCCGTTTCGAAGGACAAAAGATCGCACAGTGGAACAGTCCCATCCGCAACAAGGAAACCGGAGAGGTGATTCCCTGGTGGGGAGATGTCAGCGGCACAATTTATGATGACCAGTCCAAATATGAGCGTGTTCCTATCACCTGGGAAGCGCATGACAACCTGAAAGACTTCCTTCAGACCGGAATCATCACCAAAGCTACTTTCTCGGTTGCCAGCAAGAGCAAAAAGGCCAACTACAACTTCAACGGTGACTTTTCTCATCAGAAAGGTCAGGTACCCAATACAGCAGTATACACCGGAGGCCTGAACTTCAACAGCATGTACAATTTGAGTGATGCCGTCACTCTGTCAGCCAACCTTTCTTATAATAAAGTCTATTCACCCAACTATCCGCGCTACGGATATGGACCGAAAAACCACATGTACACCATTCTGCTGTGGATGGGTAACGATGTCAACGGAAAAGAACTGGCCGCCCACCACTGGCGTCCGGACGCAGAAGGCGAACGACAGGCCAACTACAACTATGCCTGGTATAACAACCCGTATTTCGCCACTTACGAACTGACTCAGGTACACGACCGTAATGTTACCAACGGTCAGGTAAAACTAAACTGGGACATCATGCCGGGACTGAGCATACAGGGCCGTGCAGCAGGACGTCTGGAAGATACCTTCGAAGACATGAAATCACCGAAATCCTACATGAACTACGGTGACTCCCGCAACGGTGACTACAAGACCTGGAACACAGACCAGCTGGATATCAATACCGACGTACTGGTAACCTATACCCGTGCCTTCAACAAAAACTTCGCGCTGACCGTCAATGCCGGTTCTTCACTCTACTACCGTCAGATTCGCAGCGAATATCAGGCAACCGACGGACTGATCGTACCGGGTGTATACAACATGGGTAACAGTCTGAATCCTGTTTCAGCAACCAACTCCATGAACGAAAAAGCGATCGAGAGTGTATACGGTTCTGTCAATCTGGATCTGTTCGATGGTGTCTATCTGACTCTGACCGGACGTAACGACTGGTCGTCAACCATCATCAAAGGAAACAATTCCTACTTCTATCCTTCTGTTTCACTGAGTGCGATGCTTGACCAGTATATCAGTCTTCCATCCTGGATGGACTATCTGAAAATAAACGGTGCTTGGGCACAGGTGTCCAGCGACCTTGATCCGTATTCTTTGTATGCAACCTACTCCAAGGGCATTCTTTACGGAAGTACTCCTTCGGTTACTTACCAGTCAGACCTGCTGAATGCCAATATCCTGCCACAAAAAACGACCTCGTACGAAATCGGTCTTTCAACCTCTTTCCTGCGTAACCGTCTCGGCCTGGATGTTACTTACTATCACATGATCGACAAGAACAGTATCATTCAGCTTCCAATCTCCGTCGCATCAGGTTTCAATAACCGCTATGTCAACGGAAATACCTATACGACCAACGGAGCAGAATTAATTATCACAGCAACTCCGATCCAGAGCAAGAAATTTACCTGGAACCTGTCCACCAACTGGAGTACCAACATCCGCAAGCTGACTGAAATCTACGGAGGTCAGGAGAAATACGGCGATCTGAAGCTCGGTGACCGGGCAGATGCCATGTACGCTACCGAATGGGAAAAGACTCCCGACGGCCAGCTGATCCTCGACAGTAACGGTATGCCTACCCAGAGTGCTTTCAAAAGCTACATCGGCAATCAGGATCCGGATGTCCGCTTCGGTTTGCAGAACACTTTCAAGTTCGATCATTTTACAGTAAACGTGGACATGGACGGAGCTATCGGAGGTACATTGATCTCAACTACAACCCAGAAAATGTGGTGGGGCGGAAAACATCCGAAATCAACCATGTACCGTCAGGAAGAATATGAAAACGGAGGAAAGCCCATCTATGTTCCGGAAGGTGTCAATATCGTAAGCGGTGAAGTAACCTACGATGTCAACGGAAATATCATCAGCGATACCCGTGTATACAAGAAAAACGAAACAGCAGTCAACATTCAGACCTGGGCACAAAACTACCCGTACCGTGCTGTCGTACGTACCAGCGAAAGCGAGCTGTTCGCCAATACATTCAGCCGCTCTTTCCTGAAACTGAGACGTGTGGCCGTATCTTATGATTTCAGCCATCTGATCCACTCCAACTCCATCAAAGGACTGGAAGTGACTCTCTACGGAAACAACCTGGCCGTACTGAAGAAAACTCCTTATCTGGATCCTGACTTCGGTGCTTCCGACAGCGATCTTCAGGACCCGTCTGCACGATACATCGGTGTAAGCGCCAACATTACTTTCTAACAACCAACTGCTAAATTCACGAACATGAAAAGAAAATCTATCACTTATATTGCCTCCTTATTGCTGGCATCCAGCCTCTGCGCTTCATGCATCGACCTGGAGGAGCTGAACGTAGATCCCAACAATCCGACGACGACCCAGCCGTCACTGCTGCTGACAGGTATTGCCTATACAGCCTTTAATCAGACCAGTTCTGATGCCTGCCACGCTACCAAGCAGCTGATCCTGACTTCCGGAGAAAGCGCCTATCAGGTGTACAAGTGGACACGAGGAGACTTCGACTATTACAATAATCTGCGCGATGTCACCAAAATGATGGAAGTGTCCGAAAACGGAAGTGCCTATCAGGCTCTGGCACATTTCTTCCGTGCCAACTACTTCTACCAGCTGACCATGGACTTCGGGGCTATTCCTTACAGTGATGCACTGAAAGGAGAAACCGATGCAGTCTACCAGCCTCAATATGACAGTCAGGAGAAAGTACTGGAAGGTATTCTCAACGAACTGGCAGAAGCGGACAACCTGCTGAAAGACAACAATGAAATCATCAGTGGCGACATTATCTACAACGGCAACCTCCTGCAATGGAGAAAACTGATCAATGCCTATCGCCTGCGCATCCTGATGTCCTTGTCAAACAAAACTCAGGTAGGCAGCATCAATATTCCTGCAACTTTTGCTGAGATCGTCAGCAACTGCCCGCTGATGGAAAGTGCAGCCGACAACGGACAGCTGGTATACCTGGATCAGGCCAGCAACCGCTATCCCTATTTCAACGACAGTGACTTCGGTTCCGGACGTTTCATGGACTCTACTTACGTGGCAGCCTTCGTTACACGCAAAGACCCCCGTCTGTTCGCCATTGCAACCCAGACTCCCAAAGCAGAACAGGAAGGCAAGGCAATCGATGACTTTACAGCATACGATGGAGGTGATCCCGCCGTGCCTTACAGTCTGGTCAACGACAAAGCCACAGCCGGTCTCTGCTCCAAGCCGACCGAACGTTACTATAAAAATGCAACCAACGAACCGATGATCCTGATGGGGTATACCGAACAACAGCTGATCCTGGCCGAAGGAGTTGTCAGAGGATGGATCAACGGCGATGACAAGACATATTACGAATCGGCAGTCAAGGCATCTTTCGAATTCTACCGCACATACGCTACCGATGTAGCTGCTTATCTGAGCGAAGACGCTGCCGAAACTTATCTGCAAGGAAGTGAAGTGGTTTATGATTCCACACTTTCCACTGAACAGAAGATCGAACGGATCGCCATGCAGAAATACCTGCCGACCTTCCTGCAGGGAGGTGTCTGGTTGCCCTATTATGAAGCACTCCGGACCGGATATCCTGATTTCCGCAGAGCTTCCGGTGTACAACTGCCTTACCGGTGGATGTATCCGCAAAGTGAATACAACAACAATGCTGCAAACGTACAGGCAGCTTTGGACAGCCAATTCGGAGGAGGAGACAAAACTACAGACAAACCCTGGTGGTTACAGTAATAATCCTTAAACAAGAAATAATGAAAAAGACTCTGATTTTATTAGCGGCACTGTTATTCTCTACCATGTACACTTCTGCCCGGCGTGTGGTATTCGTCACTGTTGACGGATACCGCTGGCAAGAGTTATTCAGTGGTGCAGATTCTCTGCTGATCGGGAATAATGAACAACTCAAGGCAAATTATTGGAAAACAACAGCCGAAGAACGCAGAAGCCTGCTGATGCCTTTTACCTGGTCAGAAATCGCCCGTAACGGACTGATGATCGGTAACCGCTGGAAAGGTTGCCGCATGCAGGTGAAAAACAAAATGCAGTTTTCTTATCCGGGATACAACGAACTCCTTTGCGGACATCCAGACGATGAACAGATCAATACCAACAATCCGGTATGGAATCCAAATGTTTCCATCCTGGAAATTGCCAACAACACAGACCGTTATAAAGGGAAAGTTCTTATATTTGCAAGTTGGGACCGGTTCATTCACATTTTGAATGAACAACGAAGCCACCTGGAAATAAACACAGGATACCGGCACTCTCTTTCTCCCAATCCGACAGAAAGAGAACGTCTGGTTGAAAAGATGCAGGATGCAGCTCCCAGATTCTGGGAACATGAACGTGCAGATGTGTTTACTCATGAATATGCCATCGAAGCCATGAAAAGCCGGAAACCGGAATTGATTTACATCGGTTACGGAGATATTGACGAACTGGCTCACATGGGCGATTACCGCCTGTATCTGGAAGGTGCACGCACCTTTGATAACTTCCTGAAAGAGATATGGGAGTATATCCAGTCTGATCCCTTTTACAAAGACCAGACCACTCTCATTATTACTTGTGACCACGGACGCGGATGCGGAAAAGTAAAAGCTGATGACTGGCGTGATCATGGAACGAATACAACCGGATCAGGTGAAACCTGGTTCATGGCTATAGGAAAAGACATACCCGCCCTGGGAGAGATATCCGGTGACAGACAGTATTACAACAATCAGGTTGCAGCAACTATTGCCGATTTCCTGCAAATCCCTTTTGCACCCAAACACCCACAGGCTGGAAAGAAAATGGAATTCTAATACAAAAACAAGAACCGATGAAAAAGATAATCATGGCTGCCGCACTTCTCTGCATGGGAATATTTGGCATGCAAGCACAGACGCTGAAATTCAACAGCAATAAAAAATTTAAGATCGTCCAGTTTACAGATATACACTGGGTACCCGGGAATCCGGCTTCGGAAGAAGCTGCCAAACGCATGAACGAAGTGCTGGACGCAGAAAAACCGGACCTGGTCATTTATACCGGCGACCTGATCTTTGCCAAACCCGCAGCAGAAGGACTGGACAAAGCACTTGAACCTGCGATATCCCGCCACATCCCGTTTGCTGTCACCTGGGGTAACCATGATGACGAACAGGACATGAACCGCAAGGAATTGTCGGACTACATAGAGAAAAAAGCCGGCTGTCTGAACACACGGACTGAAGGCATCTCCGGAGTCACCAATTTTATCCTGCCCGTCAATGCATCTGCCGGAAACAACGAAGCTGCCGTTCTGTATATATTCGACAGCAACGCCTATTCACCGCTGAAACAAATCAAAGGCTATGACTGGATCAAGGCAGACCAGGTAGAATGGTACCGCAAGGAAAGTGCGGCATTCACTGCCCGCAACAATGGCAAACCGTTGCCGGCACTGGCCTTCTTCCACATTCCTTTCCCGGAATACAATCAGGCAGCCCAAAATGAGAATGCACTGCTGATCGGAACCCGCAAGGAAAAAGCCTGTGCTCCGGCCATCAATACCGGTCTGTATGCTGCCATGCTGAATGCCGGAGACGTGATGGGTACTTTCGTCGGACACGATCATGTCAATGACTATGTAGTCAACTGGAACAACATCCTGCTATGCTACGGACGGTTCACCGGAGGCAAGACAGTTTATCACGACATTCCGGGAGGCAACGGCGCCCGTGTCATTGAACTGACCGAAGGAGAAAGAAGTTTCAAGACCTGGATCCGTCTGAAAGACGGTCAGGTAACCAACCTTGTTACTTATCCGGAAGATTTTGTAAAAGCAGAATAAACACACACTTCTTTTTTATCCGGAACAGGGACACGGAACGTTTTCCGTGTCCCTGTTGTTTTTATGAATTGAATGAACAAAAAAATCACTATCTTTGCAGAGGTGAAAGATAGTGACTCAAAACAATAACGATACATATATGGAAAAAAAATTCAAACGAACAACCGTCACATCGGCTCTGCCGTATGCCAACGGACCGGTACACATCGGCCATCTGGCAGGAGTCTATGTCCCGGCTGACATCTACGTACGCTACCTGCGTCTGAAAAAAGAAGATGTGATCTTTATCGGAGGTTCTGATGAACACGGAGTGCCCATCACCATCCGTGCCAAAAAAGAAGGCATTACTCCACAAGACGTAGTAGACCGTTACCATACCCTGATCAGAGACTCATTCAAGGAATTCGGCATCTCTTTTGACGTATACGGACGAACCAGCTCAAAAATCCATCATGACACAGCTTCCGATTTCTTCCGTAAACTGTACGACAAAGGCGAATTCATTGAAAAGACCTCAGAACAATATTACGACGAAGAAGCTCATACCTTCCTGGCTGACCGTTATATCACCGGAGAATGCCCCCGCTGCCACGCAGAAGGTGCATACGGTGACCAGTGCGAAAAATGCGGAAGCACTCTGTCTCCTACCGAACTGATCAATCCCAAAAGTGCCATCAGCGGAAGCAAACCGGTTATGAAGGAAACCAAACACTGGTATCTGCCGCTTGACAAACACGAAGGCTGGCTCCGCCAGTGGATTCTGGAAGAACACAAGGAATGGCGTCCGAATGTATACGGACAGTGCAAGAGCTGGCTGGATATGGGTCTGCAGCCCCGCGCCGTGAGCCGTGACCTTGACTGGGGTATTCCTGTCCCGGTAGAAGGTGCTGACGGAAAAGTTCTGTATGTATGGTTCGATGCTCCGATCGGCTATATCTCAAATACCAAGGAACTCCTGCCCGACTCCTGGGAAAAATGGTGGAAAGATCCCGAAACACGCCTGATCCACTTCATCGGAAAAGACAACATCGTATTCCATTGCATTGTATTCCCCGCCATGCTGAAAGCAGAAGGAAGTTACATCCTGCCGGACAATGTGCCGAGCAACGAATTCCTGAATCTGGAAGGTGACAAGATTTCTACTTCACGCAACTGGGCTGTATGGTTGCATGAATACCTGCAGGATTTCCCCGGCAAACAGGACGTACTGCGTTACGTACTGACTGCCAACGCTCCGGAAACCAAAGACAACGACTTTACATGGAAAGATTTCCAGGCACGCAACAACAATGAACTGGTAGCCGTTTACGGTAACTTTGTGAACCGTGCTCTGGTACTAACCCACAAATATTTTGACGGCAAAGTGCCTGCCTGCGGTGAACTGACAGACTACGACAAGGAAACACTGAAAGAATTTGCAGATGTAAAGGCTGAGGTGGAAAAACTTCTGGACGTATTCAAGTTCCGCGATGCACAGAAAGAAGCCATGAACCTGGCACGTATCGGAAACAAATACCTTGCTGACACCGAACCGTGGAAACTGGCCAAGACAGACATGGGACGCGTAGCAACCATCCTGAACATCGCACTTCAGCTGGTAGCCAACCTGGCCATCGCCTTCGAACCCTTCCTGCCGTTCAGCAGCGAAAAACTCCGCAAAATGCTGAACATGCAATCTTTCGAATGGGAACAGCTGGGACGTACAGACCTGCTGGAAGCCGGACATGAGCTGAACAAGGCAGAACTGCTGTTCGAAAAGATCGAGGACGACACCATTCAGGCTCAGGTAGACAAGCTGCTGGCTACCAAGAAAGCCAATGAGGAAGCCAATTACAAGGCTAATCCCATCAAGCCGGTCATTCCTTTTGAAGACTTTGAGAAACTGGATATCCGTGTAGGAACCGTACTGGAATGTGAAGTCGTTCCCAAGATGAAGAAACTGCTGAAGTTCAAGATTGCCGACGGCCTGAAAAACCGTACCATTGTAAGCGGTATTGCCCAGCATTATCGTCCGGAAGAACTGATCGGCAAGCAGGTGCTGTTCATCGCCAACCTGGCACCCCGCCAGTTCAAGAACGGCCTGGTCAGCGAAGGTATGATCCTGAGCGCCGAAAACTTCGACGGATCACTGGCTGTAACTTCCGTTCTGAAAGAAGTCAAACCGGGAAGCGAAGTCAAATAAACTCCTTCTCCGGAATTTAACCATACTTTACTCCTTACAGATGGACGCAAGTATTTCCGTATCCGGGACTTGCTCCATCTGTAAGCTGTTTTTAGATCCAAACGAATGCCCGAACACTCACTCAAAGAAAAAACGGCCAAAGGACTGCTCTGGGGAGGTATCAACAACGGAGCCATGCAGGTGCTGAATCTGATTTTCGGCATCATCACCGCACGCATCCTGAACGACAGCGACTACGGAATGGTAGGCATGCTGAGTATTTTCTCACTCATTGCGGGCTCTCTGCAGGAAAGCGGTTTCACAGCCGCCCTCGCCAACAAGCAGGAAGCACGCCATGAAGACTACAACGCCGTCTTCTGGTTCTGCAGCGGACTAAGCCTGTGCCTTTATCTGATTCTGGCAGGCTGCGCTCCCCTGATTGCCGACTTCTATCACAACGAAGCACTGATACCACTGGCCCGCTATTCTTTTCTGGGATTCTTCATTGCCAGTCTCGGCATTCCTCACAGTGCATACCTGTTCCGCAACCTGATGGTCAAACAGAAAGCCCTCTCGTGCATCATCGCTCTGATTGTTTCAGGCTGCCTGGGAGTTACCATGGCCTTGCTGGGCTATTCATACTGGGGTATCGCTACCCAAAGTATCGTCTATGTCAGTGTGATCAATCTCTGCTACCTGCATTTTTCCCCCTGGAGACCGACTCTCCCCGTCAGCTTCAAGCCCCTCCGGAGCATGGTGGGTTTCAGCAGCAAACTGCTTCTGACCAACATTTTCAACCATATCAACAACAATCTGTTTTCCATCATTCTGGGACGATATTATTCCGAACGGGAAGTAGGACAGTTCAATCAGGCCAACAAATGGAATCTCATGGGACACTCTCTCATCACGGGTATGGTCAGCAGCGTAGCCCTGCCCGTCCTGCGTGAAGTTTCCGACGACAGCGAACGGCAGTGTCACGTATTCCGCAAGATGCTCCGTTTCACAGCATTCATTTCTTTCCCGACCATGCTGGGCCTCTCGCTGGTCGCCCCGGAAATGATTACCCTGACTATCGGCAGCAAATGGTTACCCAGTGCCCGCATCCTGCAGATGCTGGCTGTCGGCGGTGCATTTATTCCCGTCACAAACCTTTATACCAACCTGCTCATCAGCAAAGGAAAATCAAACATTTACCTGTGGAATACAGTCGTGCAGGGAACAACCCAGCTCATCGTCATGTATCTGCTTTATCCCTACGGCATCCGGCAGATGATCCTCGTATATGTCTGCATCAATACAGCCTGGCTGCTGATATGGCACTGGCTGGTATGGCGTGAGATCCGTCTCAGCTTCCTGGCCGCAGCCAGGGATGTTCTGTCATTCGGTCTTATAGCAGGTTTTGTTATGGCAGTGACCGGGCTCGCAACTTCTTTTATCACCAGCCTCTGGCTGCTGTTCCCGGTCAAAATCATACTGGCGGCTTCCCTTTACGGACTGATCATGTGGGTGAGCGGTTCCGTAACTTTCAAGGAAAGCCTGAATTATCTCCTCAAACGCAAAAAAACATCCGCTTCATGAAAACCGTATCCATCGTCATGTGTACCTATAACGGAGAACAGTTTCTCCGTGAGCAGCTGGACTCTATTCTGGCACAGACCTACCCCATCCATGAACTGATCATTCAGGACGACTGCTCCACTGACCATACAGCTGACATCGTCCGCGAATATGCCCGGCAATATCCCTTCATCCGCTTTCATGCCAATATTTCCAACCTGGGATTCAACCGTAATTTTCAGGATGCCTTATCCAAGGCGGAAGGAGATTATATCGCCATTGCCGACCAGGATGATATCTGGTATGAAGAAAAAATCGCCGCACAGATGGAAGCCATCGGCGATAACGATCTGTGCGTTTCCGCCTACCACACCGGTACAGTCTACCGCTCCGACCGGAACATGAAGGTTACACACCCTTCCTGTCAGCTGGAATATCTGCTGTTTTATGACAGTACACCGGGACACAGCATGCTGATCCGCAAAGATTTTATCCGGAAAATCTTCCAGGAATGGGACGGACACATCCTGTATGACTGGTGGATTGCCGTCAATGCACATCTGAACCACGGACTGACCTGCGTAGACCAGCCGCTCAACTGGCACCGTCCGCACGAAGGATCGGCCATTCATCAGCTCAACCGGAAATACGGAGCACACATCCGGCAGAATCCTACCTGGGAACCCTACATCTATGGCTTCAGGGATTACCGCCGGCAACAACGGCTGGAAACCTGGCAGTTCTTTTACGGATATATCTGCCGGAAAACAGCCGGACAGCCCCGCCTGGCCCTGAGTCACCGCCTGAGCCGACTTCTGACCCGAAAAGATCCGGTCAGCCTGTTCCGGCTCTGCCTGACCTGCATGCTGCATAAACAGACTATTTACTACAATCCCCGGCAGAAAGGCCTGATCAGCTGGGTACGTGCCTTCTTCTATCCCATGATCCGTGCCTACGGCAACACCTACTTCCGGCTATAATCCCGGGCTTTCCGGCGGAAGCCCGGCGGTTTCCACATTCCTGCTCCTAAAGTGCATGTCCTTTCGTTTCTTTGTATTATCTTTGTAAACTAGAAAACTACATGTACGGAAAGATGAAAAAAAACATAGCAGTCATATTAGCCGGAGGAGTAGGAAGCCGTCTGGGACTCTCCACGCCGAAACAATTCTTCAAAGTAGCCGGCAAAATGGTGGTCGAACATACCGTGGAAGCCTTTGAGCGCAACAGCCACATTGACGAAATCGCCATCGTTTCCAACCCTTTCTACATTGCTGAATTTGAGAACATGACCATCCGCAACGGCTGGAAAAAAGTCAAGAAGATTCTGCAGGGAGGAAAGGAACGCTATCATTCCAGTCTGTCAGCCATCGAATCGTATGCCGGAACGGAATGCAATCTGATCTTCCACGACGCCGTACGCCCTCTGGTCAGCCAGCGTATCATCAACGATGTGGTGACGGCACTGGATACCTATCAGGCCATCGATGTAGCCCTTCCGTCGGCCGATACCATTATTGAAGTGGAAGGGGACTTCATCTGCCAGATCCCGGACCGTTCCCGGCTGAGACGCGGCCAGACCCCGCAGGCATTCGATCTGGAAACAATCCGGAAAGCTTACGAAATCGCATTGAAAGACCCGAACTTCAAGGTGACGGACGACTGCGGTGTTGTCCGGAAATACTTGCCTGAAGTTCCCATTTATGTGGTACTGGGTGAAGAAAGCAATATGAAACTGACCTACAAGGAAGACACTTACCTGCTCGACAAATTCTTCCAGCTGCGCAAAAGTGAACTGAATCACGAAGACGGCAGCAGAGAAAACTTCCAGGGAAAAGTAGCTGTCCTTTTCGGAGGAAGCTACGGAATCGGAGCAGAAACCGCCGATCTGCTGGAACAGAAAGGAGCCAAGGTTTACCGCTTCTCACGCAGCCTCAACCGGGTGGATGTAGGAAACCGTCAGGAAGTGGCCGAAGCCCTGCGCAGCGTCTTTGAACAGGAAAAACGGATTGACTTCGTGGTCAATACAGCAGGCATTCTCAACAAAGAACCGCTGATCACGACTGACTACGAAACCATTACCCGGGCCGTACAGACCAATTACATGGGAACCGTGAATGTGGCTTTGGAAGCCTTCCCTTACCTGAAAGAAAGCAAGGGCAAGTTGATCTTCTTCACCTCCAGTTCCTATACACGGGGAAGAGCTTTCTACAGCATCTATTCTTCTACCAAAGCTGCCATTGTCAACTTCGTACAGGCCATCGCACAGGAATGGGACAGTTTCGGTATCCGCATCAACTGTATCAACCCCGAACGTACCAAAACACCGATGCGCGTACATAATTTCGGAATTGAGCCGGAAAATACCCTGCTTTCAGCCCGGCAAGTAGCCGAAGCAACCCTGCTGACTCTGGCATCCGACTATACCGGACAAGTCATTGACGTCAAACGAGACCATACGTTATGAGAAATTCCTATTTCGACCGCTACCTGAAGCAGAACTTGAGAACCTGCCAGCTGAAGCAACTCTCCATTCTGGAAGAAACAGACCGCATCTGCCGCAAGCACAACATTCCTTACTGGCTTGACGGAGGCAGCCTGCTGGGAGCCATGCGCCACGGAGGATTCATCCCCTGGGACGATGACATTGACATTGCCATGCGCAAGGAAGATCTGGAACGCTTCATCGCCGTAGCCCCTTCGGAACTGCGGCCGGGACTCTTCATGCAGACTCCGGAAAGCGATCCCGAACATACAGATCCCATCTATAAGATCCGCGATCTGAATTCACTGTATCTGGAAAGCGGAGACAACCTTCAGGCAAATTATCAGAAAGGGCTGTATATCGATATCTTTCCGTTCATCGATTATCCCAGTCTGCCGAAAAAATGGGTAAAGAAACTGAGCAAAGGTATCTCTACCAGCTACTCCATTCTGCATAAAGCGCATTATTATTCCCTGCGCTCTTTCGTCGAGTTCTTCTGGTTCGGTGCGAAATATCATCTGTTCCGCGCAATATGGAGCATACTTTCGGCCATTTATCCCAAAGACACCTACCTGTCGAATGTACTGATCAACAACGGATACGGCATCATGCACCGCAAAGACTCCGTGTTCCCGCTCGGAGAAATCGAATTTGAAGGCAAGCGCTTCAGTGCTCCCTGCAATCCGGATGCCTATCTGAAGGATCTGTACAGAAACTACATGGATGTCCCGCCGGAAAACAAGCGGAAGATTCATGCCATTTACCTCCATCCGGAACTGATCCGGGAACAACAACCCTAAACATACAGCCGTTATGAAACCAGCACTTGTAGATGTAGCCGTTCTTATCCTGTTCTTCAACCGCCCCAGACAGCTGGCGCAGGTGTTCGAACAAGTCAAAAAGGCACGCCCGTCGCGTCTTTTCCTCTATCAGGACGGCCCGCGCGGAGAGAAAGACCTGCCGGGCATTGAAGCCTGCCGGCAGGTAGTAGCCGACATTGACTGGGAATGCGAAGTTCACCAGCTCTACCAGGAAAAGAACTACGGCTGCGATCCTTCGGAATATATTTCCCAGAAATGGGCTTTCTCGCACGCAGACAAATGCATTGTACTGGAAGACGACGATGTCCCGTCAGTCAGTTTCTTCCGCTTCTGCAAAGAAATGCTGGACCGTTACGAGAACGATACCCGCATCAGCATGATTGCCGGATTCAACAACGAAGAAATTACCCCCGATGTTCCCTATGACTACTTTTTCGCCACAACCTTCTCCATCTGGGGATGGGCCAGCTGGAAACGGGTTGTCGATCAGTGGGACGAACATTACACCTTCCTCGACGACACGTTCAACATGCAGCAACTGAAGAACCTCATCCGGGAGCGGAAATACCGGAACGATTTCATCTACATGTGCCAGCGTCACCGGGAACACGGAAAAGCCTACTACGAAACCATTTTCCATGCTTCCATCCTGTTCAACTCCGGACTGAGCATCGTTCCGACACGCAACCTGATCAATAACCTGGGAGCAACCGCAGACTCCGTACATTTCGGAGGCTCGCTCCGCACCCTGCCCCGCGGCTACCGGCGCATCTTCACCATGAAACGCTATGAGCTGGAATTCCCGCTCAAGCATCCGCGTTATGTCATCGAACATACGGCCTATAAGGAAAGTGTATACCGCATCATGGGATGGAGACACCCGTGGATCAAGATCGGCCGCTCGTTTGAAGAACTCTTCCTCAACCTGCGCTACGGCAACTTCCGCATCATCGGACAAGCCATCGTAAACCGGGTCAACAAATGGCTCGGGAGAAACAAATGCAACTAAGCTTTCAGCTCTTTATACCTAAACGACTCATATGGAGAAACCCAATAATAAATCTCTGAATATCTATTTCTATCATACCCGTCTCACCCGCGAGAGCTACGAAGAATGGAAACAGTTCCGCTTCCCGGGGCATATCTTATACGGACTTCCGCTATTGGAGAATCATGGCATTCATTCCATAATGCATCGTTACAAGTACTTCCCCAAACGCTGGCAACTCACATTCTATGCCACCAGAGAAATCTTATGCTGCAAAGAACAATATGACATATTGTATGGCACATCATTCCGAGGACTGGAACTGATTATTTTCCTTCATGCATTAGGGCTATACAGGAAACGCATCGTTGTATGGCATCATCAGGCATTGCGAAACTCGGCAAACAAATGGCGTGAACGTATCTCCAACTTTTTCTATCGTGGCATAGATCACATGTTCTTTTTCAGCCGGAAACTGATTCAAGACTCTATCGCTACCCATAAAACCTCTGAAAAGAAGTTTCAACTGATACACTGGGGGCCAGACCTGAAGTTCTACGACCATCTGCTGCAAGAACTTCCATCCAATAGACAGCCGGAAGGATACATCTCTACAGGCAAAGAAAACCGGGATATCCTGACATTAATCAAAGCGTTTGCCCAAACCCATTCTTCCCTCAATGTCTATATATCGGAAACCTGTGGAAATATCAATTACAAGAAGCTGCTGGAAGGAATCTATATCCCGTCAAACATACAACTTCATTTCACGGAAGGAGTTATTCCATACCTGCTTGCCCAAAAGGTTGCCGGCTGCCGGTTTATCGTCATCTGCTGTCTGGAATTTCCTTACACCGTAGGTTTGACAACACTGGTAGAAGCACTCGCCCTCGGCATGCCGATTATTTGTTCCCGCAACCCCTATTTTGAAATAGACATAGACAAAGAAAAAGTGGGTATCAGCATTCCCTATGGTGATGTAGAAGGCTGGATAAACGCCATCAATTATCTGGAAACACATCCGGAAGAAGCCGCCGAAATGGGTCGGAACGCACGCAAGCTGGCGGAAGAACGGTTTAATCTGGAAATATTCAGCAAAGAGATAGCCGAAAGCCTCTTTGAACAAGCAGAAAAATAATGGCAAACACTATATGTTAAAGCAAAAACTCCTAACTTTGCAGACATCAAACAGAGATTCCGAACATGAGAGTACTTATCATCAATACAGCAGAACGAATCGGCGGGGCGGCCATTGCGGCCAGCCGGCTGATGGACGCATTGAGAAACAACGGTATCAAGGCTAAAATGCTGGTCCGCAACAAGCAAACCGAACGCGTCACTGTCGTTTCGCTCAAGAAATCATGGTGGAGAATCTGGCAGTTCCTCTGGGAACGCCTCGTGATCCTGACAGCCAACCGCTTCAGCAAACACAATCTCTTTGCCGTTGACATTGCCAACACCGGGACAGATATCACTTCCCTTCCCGAATTCCGGCAGGCTGACGTGATTCATCTGCACTGGATCAACCAGGGTATGCTCTCACTGACAGATATACGCAAGATTCTGGAATCAGGCAAACCTGTCGTATGGACGCTGCATGACATGTGGCCCTTTACCGGCATCTGTCACTATGCAGGCAACTGCGACAAATACAAAACCCAGTGCCAGCAATGCGAGCAATTGCTTCACCCGCACCGGAAAGACCTGTCTGCACGCGTATTCCATAAGAAACAGAAACTCTTCGCACACTCACATATTACGTTTGTGGCCTGCAGCCGGTGGCTGGAAGCGATGGCACGCGAAAGTTCCCTGCTCACGGGACACACCATTACCAATATTCCCAATGCCATCAACACCAATCTGTTCCGTCCGCGCCCCAAGACAACTGCCCGTGAACGCCTTCATCTGCCTGCCGATAAGAAACTGCTGCTGTTCGGCTCCATGAAGATCACCGACGAACGGAAAGGAATCGCCTACCTCATCGAAGCCTGTCAGCTGCTGGCACAGAAAGAACCCGAATTCAGCCGCCAGCTGGGAGTCGTCGTGCTGGGAAGCCGTTCCGAACAGTGTGCATCCTTGTTCCCCTTCCCTATCTATAACATGAATTATGTGAGCAACGAAAAGGAACTGGTGGACATTTACAACGCAGTCGACCTTTACGTGACTCCCTCCCTGCAGGACAACCTGCCGAATACCATTGTGGAAGCCATGGCCTGCGGTATTCCCTGCGTAGGATTCAATGTGGGCGGTATTCCGCAGATGATCGACCACCTGCACAACGGCTATGTCGCCCGATACAAATCGGCTGAAGATCTGGCCAACGGTATCCGCTGGGCCCTCACAGAAGGAGACTACGAAACCCTCAGTGCCGAAGCCAACCGGAAGGCCCTGAATACCTATTCCGAAACAACCGTAGCCCAACAATACATCAAGATTTATAATCAGATAACCGGAAGCAATGCATAACCACGTTCATCCCAAGTTCTCCATCATCACCGTGACGTACAACGCCGGTGCCGTGCTGGAAGACACCATCCAGAGTGTCATTACCCAGACCTACCGGAATGTGGAATACATCATTGTAGACGGAGGTTCCAAAGACCACACTCTGGACATCATCAACCGTTACCGCGAGCACATCCATACCCTGGTCAGCGAACCGGACAAAGGCCTGTATGATGCCATGAACAAGGGAATCCGCCTGGCTACGGGCGACTATCTCTGTTTCCTCAATGCCGGCGATGAACTTCACGAAGACGATACCCTGCAGCTGATGGTACACTCCATCACCGGAACCGAGCTTCCCGATGTACTCTACGGCGAAACGGCCATTGTAGACGAAGAAGGACATTTCCTCCGCATGCGGCGCCTATCCGCTCCCGAAAACCTGAACTGGAAAAGCTTCAAGGACGGAATGCTCGTGTGCCACCAGGCCTTTTTCCCCCGCCGGGAACTGGCCGAACCCTACGATCTGCGCTACCGGTTCTCTGCCGATTTCGACTGGTGCATCCGCATCATGAAAAAAAGCCATACGCTTCACAATACCCATCTCACCCTGATCGACTACCTGAACGAAGGCATGACCACCCGCAATCACCGCGCTTCCCTTCACGAACGGTTCCGCATCATGTGCCGTCACTACGGCTATCTGTCCACCCTTGCGCGCCATGCGTGGTTTGCCCTGCGCCTGTTGCTCAAGAAGTGACCCATCACACGGTTTCGTCTTCCTGACAGCTCCGCAGGTAATTCTTGGGCGACTGTCCCGTCACCTGCCGGAATACACGGTTGAAATGATTCGGATTATTAAAGCCCACGGCATAGGCAATCTCCTGCATCGTCCTTCCACCATCCGTCATCAGTTCAATGGCCCGCATAATCCGCAGGCGGTTCACATAGCTGCTGAAATGGATGTTCGACTCCTGAAACAGACGGCTGAGATTACGCGTCGACAGGTTATACCGCAATGCAACCTCGTCCATCCGCAGTTCCTCCTGCACATGATCCGTAAGATATCTCAGGATAGGATAAAGCCTGGAATCGTCCGGAATCACCAGCGACTTGAGCAGCAACTCCTTTCCCGGAGACATCTGCGGAAGCAGATTGAAAAAGCCCAGTGCAAAATGATATAAGTCCGGCTGTTCCTGCTTCTCAATCATCTTCCCCTTCGAAGCAATAAACTTCAGGTTCTCCCCGATCAGCCGGTTGGCCGTATAGATGGCAAACTCTCCCTTCGGGTCATCCTTTCCTTCCGGTCTCAGACTGACATAAAAAATTACCATCGAAACCTGACGGCTGTTGCTCGACAGCTTATGCTCCGCCCCCTGAGGAATCCACGCAATATGCTTTTCCGAAACAAAATAACTCTCCGAACCGATCTCCACATGCAACGTTCCTGCCAGCGTATAAATAATCTGACATTTTCCGTGTACATGTCCCGGCAAGTTCACTTCCTCCCAGCCGGTCTTCTTGATGAGAATCACCTCCTCAGCCGACTGATTGATTATTCCGATATACTCTCGCTGTTCCGCATTCATCCTCGTTCAGACTCTTTTCCAATCCTATCTAATGTTCTTAAATTCCTACAAATTTATAACCTTGATTCTGAGAAATCAAAGTTCCCTCTTTCATCTCCACCCAAAGGCTTCCAGCCGTTGAAAAAACGTGCCCGGCTTTTCAAAAAAGACTTCGGGCTTTGCAGTCAGACGCCGAAACGTTTTGATGAAAAGCCCGAAACATTTTTTGCAAGAAAAGAACCACACTGCAGGAAGCAGTGTGGTTCTCAACCCAAAAATGTTTATTGTAAAAAAATAAGCACCCCTCCGCTACGCTAAGCGAAGGGCAGGAATTCGCTTCACATTTCTTTTTGATTCTCGCTTTGCAGACGGGCAATGAGTCGCTGGGCTTCGGGTTCGATGTGAACATTCATCCAGGTACCTGTCTTGCGACGGCGGTATGTCAGCTTGGATTCCTTCAGGTCGCAACGGCGCATGTAGGCGATGTCGACAAAAGGAATCCTCCGCAGCATAAAAAGCAGCAGAAACAGGCAACGGGTGTAGTCCAGATCCGGCGAAGAGGATATGGGGGCCTGCAGACTGCGCAGAGTACGTTCACTCAGAGCCCGTTTCACATTGACACGCGTGCCGGTATAGACCCCGCGGAACAGCCGCGGCTGGAAAGGAGCTTCTCCTTCATCAACGGCCCGGTAATACACGGCCCGGATGACGCGCATGTAGGTGGAAATGGTATTCCAGTTCAGCCCGCGCCCCAGCAGATAGGCCTGGAAAGCCTGAAGCCACAAAGGATTGATTTCCTCAAAGGAAAGAGAACGGTCACCCATGAAATCGGCTATCCGGTTCTGGGTGCTTTGGTAGACATGCAGGGTGCCCATCCGCTCCATGTTACGCAGACGGATGATCACCGAGGACATGAAAACCATGAAGTCTTTTGTCCTGACTTGTGCATATAAAAAACATTCTTTAGGTTGATAATAAATATTTCCTTACTCACCTTCTTCCGTGTCGGTTTGGCAGAATATGGTAAGCTTATTGCGTAATCTGCAAAATCCGTACCAGACAGAAAGCGTAACTTTGCAAAGTCAAAACAAGGATAACACCCTTTTTGTTCCGTCCGCATTCACAGACAGGCCTTTATGCAGCCTGCGGACCGGAAATTTCCGAAAGCGGGAAAACAGGTTTTCGATTCAATAGAGATTAGTATGCAGAGACAAACAGGTATGAGATTATTAGTTGTAAATTGTATTGTTCTTTTATTTTCAAATTTGCCGGCCCAGCCCCTTACGCTAAGCCTGGACGAAATGTTCCGACTGGCTGACCAACACAGCAAGAGCATTCGCCTGCATGACCTGGCGATCAGGGAGGCTGAGCAGGGAGTCAGAATCGCAAAGAATGACCGGCTTCCGTCCATCCAGGCACAGCTGGATCTGAATTACATCGGCGACGGGGTCATGACCGACCGCAACTTCTCAAACGGCATACATGCGGATATGCCGCACTTCGGAAATACATTCGTGCTGAAAGCCTCACAAGTGATTTATGCCGGAGGGGCCATCAACCGGAATATCAACCGCAGCAAACTGCAACAGAAGGAAGCGGAACTGGAGTATGTCCGGAACCGGCAGGATATCCGTTTCATGCTGACCGGATATTATCTGGATCTTTTCCAGCTGAACAACCAGAAACGGGTGTATGAAAATAACATCGCACAGACTCAGCTGCTCGTCAAGGATATGCGGGCATCCTACCGTCAGGGTACAGCTCTGAAGAGTGACATTACCCGCTACGAGCTCCAGTTGCAGAGTCTGGAGCTGCAACTGACTTCTGTCAAAGACAAGATCGACGTGCTGAGTCACCGCCTGGCTACTACAATCGGACTGGAACCGGATGTAGCCATCCAGCCTGATACAACGGAGCTTTTCCGGCTGACAGTAGAGAAGCGGGATGAAGCGGAATGGATCCGGGAGATACCGCTGACGCCATCAGTCCGACTGGCCGACGTAAAGATTGAGCAGGAAAAGAACCGGATTGAACTTCTCCGTGCCGAGAAACGGCCACGCATCAGCCTGCACGCCGCCAATGATCTCAACGGACCGATCCTGATCGAAGTGCCTCCCTTGAACAACAACTTCAGCTACTGGTATGCGGGAGTAGGCATTTCCTATAATCTGGATGCGCTGTTCAAGAACGGAAAGAAACTGAAACAGGCACGGTTGTCTGCCCTGAAAATGGAAGAGGCACGCAAACTGGCCGTGGAAGAAACCGGCAACTCCATCCATGAAGCTTACGTCAATCTGAATGAAGCGTATATCCGTCTGCGCACACAGAAAAAAAGTGTACAGCTGGCTCACGAAAACTTTAACATTGTCCGGCAGCGATATGTCAACGGACTCGCACTGATTACGGATATGCTGGATGCCAGCAATACGCAGCTGGACATGGAACTGCAACTGGCCAATTACCAGATCGGAATCCTGTATCAGTATTACCTGCTCAAGAAGCTGACCGGAAACCTCTGATTTTTCAAACAAGAACTAAACAAACGATAAGTCTATGATAAAAAACAAGAAAAGAGCCATCCCGAACTTTTTCATCGCACTGATTCTGGTTGGAGGAATCAGCTGGGTATGTGGAAAATTCATTCATCTGGGAAATGTGGAATACACAGACAATGCGCAAGTGAAACAACACCTGAGTCCCATCAATACCCGCGTACAGGGATTTATCAAGAAGATCTATTTCGAAGAATACCAGTCTGTCAAGAAAGGAGATACTCTGGTAGTCATTGAGAATACGGAATATCTGCTGAAAGTTGCCCAGGCAGAAGCGGACTATCAGAATGCACTGGCCGGCAAGAGTGCCATGCACACCACCATCAATACTACCCAGAACAATATCTTCGTGACGGAAGCTGCCATCGAAGAGCAGCGGATCCATCTGGAAAATGCAGAGACGGACTACAAACGTTACGAGGGACTGATGAAAGAAGAAGCGGTGACACCCCAGCAATTCGATCGGGTGCAGACGGAATATGCAGCAGCCAAGGCCCGCTATGAACAGTTGCTCCGGCAGAAACAGTCGTCGGAACTGGTCAAACAGGAGCAGACCCAGCGTCTGGAACAGAATGAATCGGACATCAAACTGGCAGAGGCTGCACTGAATCTGGCCAAGCTGAACCTTTCATACACTGTCATCTGTGCTACAGCTGACGGAGTAACCGGCCGGAAGAATATCCACGAAGGAGAACTGGTGCAGTCGGGACAGACACTGGTCACTCTGGTAGACGGTACGGAAAAATGGGTGATTGCCAATTATAAGGAAACACAGACCACCGACATGAAACAGGGACAGCTGGTAGAAATGAAAGTGGACGCCATTCCCAATGTCGTTTATGAAGGACGGATTGTTTCCATCTCCGATGCCACAGGATCTTTCTATTCACTGATTCCTCAGGACAATTCAGCCGGAAACTTCGTCAAGGTAGAACAGCGTATCCCTGTCCGCATCGAATTTACCGGCAACAACGAACAGAAAAATCTGAACCGTCTGCGGGCCGGTATGAATGTAGAGTGTTACGTCAAGCTATAATATATAAATAAGGTATGTCTGAACAACGTCCGAGAATTTTATATTTCAAGGAATTTATCCCGACCCCGGTCTGTATCCTCCTGTCCCTGTTCTTCGCCATGGTGTTCCAGTTCAACGGAGGAGTATTCCTGCCTACTTCCACCCAGATGTCAAGTGCATTGGGATGTCTGAGAGAAGACGTCATGATGGCGGGATATGCTTCATTTATCGGCATGACGGTCATCTTCCCCATCCTGTTCCGACTCAAGTTCCGCTTCACGACACGGCGCATTTTTCTGACGGTCTGCCCGGTTCTGATTGTCTGCAACCTGATCACCATGCAGTCACAGAACATTGCCGTCCTGGTAGCCACCTGTTTTGTCTCGGGATTTTTCCGCATGTGGGGCACATTTGAATGTTTTTCAAACATCCGTCTGAGCGTAACTCCTTCGGGAAACTTTCATGCGCTCCATTCTGAGATACGACATGCTGAACGCCGTTTCACTGAACTGGTGTGTCTTTGCAGGAATTCTGGCGGGTGCAGGCATTGTCTTCTATCGCCAGGCCGTTCTGCACAAAGGATATAAACTGCTGATCACGGTAGGATTTATTCTGATCGTGGTTTATCAGTATTACATGTATTTCCTGATTCATCCCAACCTGAACATCGAAAGTCTGTATTTCCCTAATTTTCTGAAGGGTATCGGACACGGAGTACTGTACATTTCACTGACTATCTATATAGCCAAGACAGTTCCGTTCAAGCATTTCTTTCAGGGACTCTGCGTGTTGAGCTTCATCCGTACCAGCATTGCAACGCCATTGGGTACTGCTATCCTGAACCGGTGGCTGAAATACATGGAACAGGAAAACATCGGTCTGTTAAGCCAGAACATGGACCAGGTGAAAGAATGGGCTCCTGATGTTTCCCTCCGGCAGCTCTACGATGCAGTAAGCCAGCAGACTTTGCTGACCAGTCTGAAAGAACTTTTCGGCGCGGTCTGTATCGTTGGAACCATCTTCCTGATCTTTCTGCTCAGCCAGAAATTCTGGCGGAAACTGCACTCACATGTCCGTCGGACTCCAAGGGCACTCAAGCGACTGAAACCTCTGCGACATGCCAAACTGCGCATGTCTCACCATCGGACTTCCCTCTTCTGACAGGGAAGTTCCTGCAACTTTCTCCCCTTTATCCAGTCAATAAATCTGTTTCATGCGGAATAAACAAAAGTTCCACCAGCAGAAAACAAAAGTTTCTTCCAGTCGAAATAAAAGTTCCACCAGCACGAAACAAAAGTTTCTTCTAGTCGAAACAAAAGTTCCACCAGCATGAAACAGAAGTTTCTTCCAGTCGAAACTGTTGTTTCTTCCAGACAATACTGCAAAATAGTCTGGAGAATGCTGATAAATACATATAAAAGAAGTCACCTTTAACTACATTACAGGATCGTTTTTACCTTATCAAAATCCAGGTATCTCCCTCTGAACTTTTCATAAACCTGAGCATAATACTCCGGCAATGACTGAATCATTACTTCCACAAAGTCCTCTAATGTTACCGCACCTAACTTATAGGCATACTCCGGTTTCAAATATTCAGTCACGGATTTAATCTCTGCTTCCGTTGACGGATGCTCTTTTGGTGAAAGCACAATAGAATACGAATTCTCAAAACCTTCAATGATTCTATATCGTTCTGTAAGTAAAAGGTTTCTATAAATCTGTGTCAGTTTGACCTTGCCACTCATTAACAGCTCTTCAAACTCATCTCCAAACAAGCCTGTTTCAAGAAGCAGTTGCTTCTGCTCCTCACAGTTTCGAGCTTCGTTCACTCCGAGCACATCCGTATATTTCGTCTCAATAGCGATGATATGCTTACCGCCCTTATCATCCACGAATTTGATATACGCATCCATGGCTGACTTATCTTTCGTGTATTTATCTGCCGGTATCGGTATAAACTCCAAACCGATTTCTGTCACCTCAGCTATCGGAAGATCCTTGAAAACTGATTTGACAGCAAATGTCACCTGTTCTGGATTCTTTTTCAGAAGTAATATCAGAGGATAGAACAGGTTGAATGCCATCGGCATACTTGAAAGCAAATTATTGAACAGGCGGAAAGCATCAATAGTTTCTTCTTTTCCCTTGTTTTTTACTCGTTCCTTCGCATACTCAAAAGTTTCCTTCATCAGGAAATTCTTTCCAGAGACCTCACCTCCACAAATCATATTTCCGTACTTCTGCCCAGAATTTTTTGTCGGTCCGATTCCCTCTTCTTCGCCTAATTCCACCCGATACATGGATTGGAGCAGTCTTGCTTTTTTAGTGAAAGCGTTGTCGCTTTCGCACTGGTTACCATATATATCAATCATAAGACTTTTAACCTGTTGGAAGAATTAAATTAGCTCATATTCACTCAGCCTTTGGCCTTATTATTTTCGTACTCTTAAGGCTATTCGTGCATTGTGATATGCTCTATATTTCATATCACAATGCACCTCTGAAAATTTAAATATATTACCTCAATTCTATTAAGCCTGTATTCCCGCTTTATTTCCGCTTCCGCAATTTCCACACAATAGCCAGAACCGCACCCAGAACCAGTACGGCCAGCGCCGTAAAGGCAATGGCTTCCGTCACATGCAGTGACTTCGGATCAAAGCGGAACTCAACAGTATGTTTCCCTGCCGGGACATTCATGGCACGCAGAACGTAATCAGCACGTCCGTGTGAAACTTCTTTTCCGTCCAGATAGGAACGCCAGCCCGGATAATAGATTTCAGAGAAGACAACCAGACCGCCCTGCTCTGAACTGACTTCATAGGTCAGAGCATTAGGTTCATAGGTCTTCAGAGTGATCTGTCTCAAGCTATCAGTTGCAGCAACCGGCTTCAGCACTTCAGCAAACTTCCGGTCTACCACAGCCGTATTTCGCGGATTGATACGGTGCAGTGCATCTATTTCTCCGTTGGCATTGTCCACATATTCCACTTCATCCACAAACCAGGCATTACCCAATGCGTAAGGATTGAAGACCGGAACCGTTTCTCCTCCCTGCAAAGGGAAAATGAAATAACGGGTATTCAGCATGTTCAGCACCGGAGTCAGATTGGCATCCAGCTTCGTCATGTCTGCTCCTGCTTCCGGAAACTTCTTGAACAGCGAAGTGATTTCACCCTGGATATGTTCCTCAATGATTTCCTGATAACGGCGCAACTTGGCGGCATGATATCCTCCGATGCTCTTATGCCAGTAAGCCGTATTGTTTTCATTGAAGGTATTGACTGACAGGTTCAGTACTCGATAATCCAGTGTCGTATCCTTCAAGATTTCCTTATCGGTTGCGGTCGGCTGACTGAACGGCTGCATTTCCGTTCCTTTGGCCACGAACTGTTCATCATAGAGATAGCGCTTGTTGACACTCCACATATCTGCCAGACAGAGCACAGTCAGGGCCCCCACCAGCAGACCAGCTTTCAGCTTACCGGCACAATAGGCCCACAACAATGCTACGCCAATCAGCACAATGAAGAAACTTCTCCAGGCATCGGCCGTGAAAATAGCCTGACGTACTTCCTCCAGATTGACAAGAATCGGGGCAAGCTGTTCGGCCGGAATGGCATTCTGAAGGGCACTCATCTCCATGCTGGAAACAAAGGAAGAGAAGAAGAAGCCCGGAGCCAGAGCAAACAGCAGGGAAATACCTGCGGTCAGTGCCAGACTGATGTAAAAGGCACGTGCCTGTTCACGCAACAGCTGAGGACGATTGATAACCTCACGCAAGGCCATGACAGCCAGTAAAGGGATGGTGAATTCAGCAATTACCAGAATGGAAGAAACTGCACGGAACTTGCTGTACATCGGTACGTAATCGATAAAGAAATCGGTCAGCCCCATAAAGTTCTTTCCCCATGACAACAGAATGGAGAACACCGTACCTGCCACCAGAGCCCACTTCATAGGACCACGGACAATAAAAATTCCCAGCAGGAAAAGGAACATGACAAATGCTCCCACATATACCGGTCCGGAAGTGCCCGGCTGTTCTCCCCAGTATTGTCCCAGCTGGCCGTAGAGTCCCATATATTGAGGATCGGCCTTTTTCATTCCAGTCTCATTTTCCGAAAGAGGAACCGACGCACCTCCCTTGACGTTCGGTACGAGCAATGAGAAGGTTTCACCGATGCCATAGCTCCACTGGGTGATGTAGCTGCGTTCCAGTCCGCTGTCGGTCTGATCAGCAGAATTTTCCTTCACCAGTTCGCTTTTGCCTCGCATGGACTCCTTGCTGTATTCGTAAGTATGATAAAGATTCGACAGATTGACGCACACTCCTGTCAGTCCGGCTACGATCAATACAGCCGTAGCCTTCAGGAATTGCGGTATCCGGCCTTCACGTTTCGCCTGCACTCCATATGCTATTGCCATAAACAGCATGACAAACAGGAAGTAATAGCTCATCTGCGGATGGTTGGCTACAATCTGGAAAGAAGTGAACAAAGCCGTCACAACCGCTCCGGCCAGCAGACGTCCCCGATAAACCAGCACCATACCGGCAATGGTAGGCGGGATATAAGCCAGCGCCATCAGCTTCCAGATATGACCGGCAGCAATGATGATGAAGAAATAGGATGAGAAAGCCCAGAGCACAGCACCCAGAGCGGCCATCCACACCCGGAAGTCAAATGCCCGGAGCAGAATATAAAATCCCAGCAACATGACAAATACATACCATACATAAGTAGGCAGGAACAAATGATATGCCTTGATGATGCCCCCCAGCAAATCTGTTGAATCATAACTGGGAGCAAGCTGATAGGTAGGCATACCGCCGAAAATGGAGTTTGTCCAGCGGGTACGTTCGCCCGTCCGTTCCTGATACTTCTGCATTTCGTGTCCGGCACCGATTCCCGCAACGGCATCATGCTGAGCCAGAATACGCCCTTCGGTTACAGCCGGGAAAAAGTAAGCAAACGAGATGACGGCAAACAAAAGAATTGCCACCACGTCGGGAAGTAATTTCCTGAACTGATTCATAATGAACAGATAGTTTATTAGTTAATTCATGTTTTCAGCCGACAAAGATAACACAATACTCCCTGAAAAGTCGTAAATTTGCGGAGTAAATTGATTAATAAGCATGAAAATAGGAATCATTACGGCCATGTCTTCCGAACAGAAACAACTGGCCAACCAACTCGAGAACCCGACGGAACGTAAGGAAGGTCCTTTCACCTATACGGAAGGAACCATCAAAAACAATACCATCATCCTGATGCAGTGCGGCATCGGAAAAGTGAATGCAGCAGCCGGAGCAGTGGAAATGATCCGCAACTTTGCTCCCGACTGTATCATCAGCACCGGTGTGGCTGGAGGCATTGACAGCTGCCTCAACGTGATGGATGTAGTAGTAAGCAGCCGGATCGTGTACCACGACGTGTGGTGCGGCGAAGGCAATGCCTACGGACAAATCCAGGGACTTCCGCTCTACTTTACCGGCAACGAGACTCTCTACCAGTGTGCAATCAGTCTGGATACGGAAACAGCTATCCACGGAGGACTGATCTGTAGCGGTGACAAGTTCATCACTGACCGCCAGGAACTGGAAACCATCAAGGCGAATTTCCCGGAAGGACTGGCTGTTGATATGGAGTCTGCTTCCATCGCCCAGGTATGCCATCTGTACGAAGTTCCCTTCATCAGCTTCCGCATCATCAGTGATACACCGGGAGCAGAAAAGCATCTGGAACAATACAAGAACTTCTGGGGAGAAATGGCTGACCGCTCGTTCCATGTTACGGAGGCTTTCCTCAAGGCTCTGCCAAACAAACTTTAATTCAAGAATCTTCCATTTTATTTCATTCCTGACCATATGAAAAAGATACCAAGCTTTACCATTGACCATATCCACCTGCTGCGGGGCATTTACGTGTCACGCCAGGATCAGGTAGGAACAGAGACAGTCACTACATTCGATATCCGCATGAAAGAGCCCAGCCGCGAACCGGCCCTGAGCCCGTCGGCCATTCATACCATGGAGCATCTGGCTGCCACTTTCCTGCGCAATCATCCCGTATGGGCCGACAAGATCATCTACTGGGGACCGATGGGATGCCTTACCGGAAATTATCTGGTGGTAAAAGGAGATCTGACTTCACGCGACATTCTGCCGCTGATGAAGGAAACTTTCAGCTTCATTGCCGGATACGAAGGCGAAGTTCCCGGAGCCACTCCACGCGACTGCGGAAATTATCTGCTGATGAATCTGCCTATGGCACGCTGGGAAGCCGCCAAATATCTGCATGAAGTTCTGGAGCAGGCCAGCGAAGAAAACCTGACCTATCCTGCTGCGGAAGCTTAAGTTCAGTCGAGGGAGTGTCATAACATTCAAATGGGAATTATGACACTCCCTCGAATCATTATGCACAAAGAAAAAAATTTTTTTGCACATTCAAAAACTATTTATACCTTTGACTAAAGATTATTTAAATCAAGTTTATAACTATTAGAAAAACATGAAAACACATCCGGGAAGCAGCTCTTACTCAGAAAAAAGGGGGGGGGAGAAATTTTTCTTTTATTTACCCATGAGAAGAATCTTCTTTTTTATCTTCCTTAGTCTTTACACAGCAACAATCTTTGCAGAAAAATCAGACAGCATCAAAATATGGGGGCATGTATGTGATGCCTTCACCATGCATGGTCTCATAGATGGCGTCCAGGTGGAATTGCTGGATAAAGACAGTGTACTTCTGCAAAGGCAGCAATGGAGCCTGGAAGACCGCACGGAATCATCCTTCACAATGGACGCATTAAGAGGGGAGACATATATCATCCGGGTCAGTCATCCTGAGTATTCTTCACTGACTAAAAAGTTTACCGTCCGCAGCAGCAAACGGGAAAAACGGTATTCCATAGGGCCTCTGAAACTACGCCGGCTTCCGATGAATTCACAAGCGCTGGACGAGGTGGTTATCAAAGCTACAAAAATCAAGTTCTTTACGCGGGGAGATACCGTTATTTATAACGCCAATGCATTCAATCTGGCAGAAGGCTCCATGCTGGATGCCATGATATCACAGCTGCCCGGAGCCAGACTGGAACGCAACGGACAACTTTTCGTCAATGGGAAGAAGGTGGAAAGCCTGTTGCTCAACGGAAAGGATTTCTTCAAGGGAGACCATTCCGTCCTGCTGGATAATCTGCCCGCTTATACCATAGAAGACATAAAAGTGTACAACCGGCTGAGTGAACTGAGCCAGAGACTGGGACAAAAAGTGGACGACGGAGATCTGGTAATGGATATCAACCTGAAGAAACAATATCAGGTAGGATGGCTGGGTAATGTAGAAGCAGGAGGCGGAACACACGACCGCTGGCTGGGACGCGTATTTCTCACACGTTTCACCCCGCAGTCGCGCGTTTCACTTTATGCTACAGCCAACAACACCCACGAAAACCGTAAACCCGGACAGGACGGGGAATGGCTGCCCAGTGATATCGGAAACGGCACAAGCACTACCGAAAAAGGAGGAATAGACTATACAATAAGTGATAAATACGGACTTTTCGACCTGGAAGGACAACTGAACGCCCAGCATACGGACAACGACAATATAAGCAATCAGGCTACAGAGCATTTCCAGCAAGGGAAAACTACCTTCGGGAGAAACTGGAGTAAAGGGAACTCTCAGACCACAGAACTCTATACCAGACACAGAATGTATTTCAGACTTGGTCCGGAACGAAGCCGGAACAGCATAAACCTTACTGTAACCCCGGAACTGAATTTCTACCGGGCTAACGGAAACAACCGTTACCTGCAAGCTGAATTCAGGCAGGATCCGACAGTCATCGGAAGTGCCGGCTTCCTGCAGGAACAATTACAAAGTCCTGCCATCCAGCATACACTGCTTGACAGCCTGCTGATCAACCGGGTACGCTCGGAACAACTCAGCCATGCAACTAAAATCAACGGAGGAGCCGTTGCCAACCTCAGCCTGTCCGTTCCGTTTACCGGCGGCATACTGGGAATCTCCGCCGGTTTCGATGCAGAACACCTCACGGACGAACGGCATGATCTTTACCGACTGGATTACTCTTCCAGCGAATCAGCCGCAGCAGACAACCGACGCCGTTATTTCAACTTGCCCTCGGATAAAAAACATGCAATGGCATCCATCGAATACTCCCATGGTTTCGATGAGAAATGGGAATGGATGATTATGCCACACCTGGATTATAATTTCACACAAACCGAACAGGAGAATTCACTCTACCGGCTGGATCTGCTGGAAGACATGGCATCAGCACCGTTAGGTTCGCTCCCATCCACCCGGGAAGCCCTGCTTTCCACACTGGACATCTCCAACAGCTATCTCACGGACAACCGGCTGCACGATGTTACATTGTCGCTGAGAGGGCGGTATGATCATGTGGAAGTCCGCAAGGGAAGACGGTATTCACGCCTGCGGTTTATATGGGACCCACGCATTACCATGCAGTCGGAAGAATGGATTTTTACAGGCGAGGAACAGAGTCAGAGTAGCCGGACAGTATGGTTGCCGGGAATGCGTCTGGAATTGCTCAGGAATACGCCGGGCATGAAACATCAGCTGGAACTGATTGCTGATTATAGCCAGAAAATGCCTTCCATGTTCCAGCTGATGGGTCTCCGGTTTGATTCGGATCCGTTGAACGTAGAACAGGGGAATCCGAATTTACGCCGAACCGGTATCTACACACTCCTCTTCAAGCATTCTTCACGGCCGAAAAATATCGGAATGATAAGTACCCATGTTACTGTCAATATATATCAGAATGCACTTGCCACCGGACAATTCTATAATCCGGAAAACGGAGTACGCACATACTGTCCTCAAAATGTAAACGGGAACTGGAGCACCAACGGATCTGTCTGGTATGTCACTCCCCTTGGAAAGCAAAAACGTTTCAACCTGGAAATGCAGCTGGAAAATCAATATGTACACAGCGTGGATCTCACGTCAAACAATGAAGATGCTTTGATACGCAGTTACGTAAAGACCTATTATCTCAAACTTCCGCTAAGCCTGGAATACAGCCACGACAAATTGCGCGTGGGGGTCAAGGCATCTGCGGCATGGAACCATGCGGCCAGTGAACGGGAGGGATTCCAGAATGTAGATGCTGCAGACATCACATATGGACTGTTCGGACACTGGAATATGCCCTGGGGATTCACCCTCGCCACTGATCTGAACTATTATACCCGATACGGATATTCCAACGAACAGATGAACAGCCGGGACTGGGTATGGAATGCACAGCTTTCAAAGAGTTTCCTGAAAGGTAAGCTGATCCTGACTGCCGTAGGATTTGACCTGTTGGGGCAGCTTTCCAACATTACCTACAGCCTCAACGCTCAGGGAAGCATGGAAACATGGAAGAATGTTATTCCCCGGTACGGAATGCTCCGCATTGCATACCGGTTCAGTAAGAAACCGGAAAAGAAATAAATTATTCAGGGACATTCAGCCAATCTGTCCGTCAGATATTCACTGAATGTCCCTGTCTGATCATATTACTTGTTGCCTTTATAAAACTTCGTCATTTCCTCAATATTCATGGCATTCTGCCTGAAGCGGGGATCTCCCTGTGCACTCTCGAGGGTATATGGTAAGGTCGTAGCTGAATCGGGCCAGGCAAAACCATACCAGCCTCGCTTGATTCCATCATCCTGATCCAGAAGTGACTTGGCATCATGGCTGGCCCATCCGGAAATACACTGAATTAACTGTGTATGTGGTCCAATGGCATCCTGTATGATTTTAAGATATTTCGCATCCGAATTTTCACTCATCAGCCAGTCTGCCTGCTTGAAGATTCTGCTGCCGGGACGAATCTGAGGATGAGTCAGATCATGGCAGGTAAGCCATACGATACAATCCGGATTCGCTCTCTTGGCCGACTGGTAAATTGTATCCCAGCATCGTTCTGTCGACCTGCGCTTATACTCCAGCACCTGTTCTTCCGTGATATGTTCCTTTCCCGGGAACGGTTCACCAAACAGTTCTTCATAGATCTGGCGCTCGCAGGGCATCCATTTCATTGCTTCAGCAGAATCCCGCGGTGCTGTGAATAAAGCATCAATCATAAAACCATCTATCCCGGTTTTGCTGACAGCTTCATAAATGACATTGCCCAAGTATGTCAGATACTCAGATGTATATACAATATGAAACATTGTCTGATTATCATAAACTTCATCAGGATGCTCCTTCATCCAACGGACATTGGTGCCCGGTGAAAAATACCCCATCACTTTCATTCCTTCACGATGTCCCATATCCACCAGATCCTTCAAGAAATTCGACCGCAACCCCGGAACCTTAGGGACAATGTCACTGTCATACCATGCATAACCATTATGACTGACACAAAAACTCTGAATCGTATTCACACCATGAGCCTTGTACCATTCAAAATGTTCTTTAGGATCTGCCTGAGAATAGTCCTCAGGTAATGAAAGCCCTGCATAGCCTTTACCGCTCCAGTTAAAATCGATACAAAAAGCCTGTATCGGTTCATCGGCTGGCTTTTGAGCATTCTGATGACTACAAGCCATGAAGAAGCATGCCGCCCCAATAAATCCGAATCGTCTGATAATGTCCATATTCTTTTATTTACTGATTACCGAGAATTCACCAATATTAAACCGTTTCACATCATCTACAATCTGAATGGCCTTGAGAGTTATGAAACGGGCCTTAACGGGAGCAAAACGGACTTCCCGCAATGTAGGAGAATTCTTGATGTTTGAGAATTCACCTTCGGCTACCTTCTTTTGGGATGCTTCTGTTTCTCCCGCCCACACTTCATAACGGTGAATATATCCGGAGGTCCAACGGTTCTGTTCAGGCAGATAAGTGATTCCCGTCAGGGTGTGTTTCTCTCCCATATCAATCGTAGCAGAGCCCGTAGTAAACCAGTCTGCCGTATGAGGATCGCCATCAAAAAGATTACGGCTGTCAGTACCCAGCAGACGGAAACGACGCATAGGAAGATCAAATTTCTGAGTAGCAACCTCACTCTGTTTCTTAAAGTTCTTGTCATAGGCTATTGCCTTGATCTCACCCCGCTTGTTAAACACAAAAGGCTTCGTATATCTGTTCTTGCCCACTTGCGGAACCGAACCATTGGTAGTATAATAGATCTCACTCTCGCGATCATTGGCTGTAAGCACGATACGGTCGTCTGCATCGCGGCGGATAGCCGGTTCTACCATCAGATTGGGTGCAAGAAATGCTTCTACATTGGCAATACACAAAGGTCCCTTGGCCCGCTCAAAGTTTACACGAAGAGCACGGGTTTCGACCGTATTGAAACGAAGAATCCGCTTGTAACCGATGGTTGTTGTCTTCTCTGTAAGTGGCAGAGGAACAAATGTCCCGTCAGATGCCTGATATTCTACTTTGAAGGAAGCAACACGCTGTCCGAGTTCAATATACTCCTGCAGCAACAGACGATTCACTTTCTGAGGTGTATCAAACGTAAACGTAAGTACTCCGGCAGACACACCATCAGGCGTTGCCCAATAGGTATCGGAACGTCCGTCACTGACACGGGAAGCTTCAAACCCCTGCCCGCGCACCTGATCGGCCGTAACCTTGGCATGAACCAGTATATTGTCCTTCAATTCACGCTGAATCGTCTTCCACCATTCAATGGTCCGAACTGAATCAATCGGATGAATACGCCCGTGACGGTCAGGGCAGAAACTCAGAAGGAGATTGGCATTACGTCCCACACTCTGGTAATAGATATCCACTAGCTGGGCTACCGACTTCACCTTATTGTCTTCAGCAGCATGATAATACCATCCGGGACGAACGGATACATCAACCTCACCCGGCATCCACATTGAACCTGTTTCACAGCCTGTGGTCGGAGATACACTTGCAGCATTCGGATCATCAAGTCCCGGCATCATAGCCCAGTTGGTCTCATTAGCCCAGCCTTCCTCATTACCGATCCAGCGGATATCACCGCATGTTCCGCCGAATATCATTGCTTTCGGAGCAATACCTTTGATGGTTCTCACGGCATTGGGATAATTGTAGTATTCTTCAAGATTGGGAATCGTCCGGTTCTCACGGGCTCCCCCATAATATCCGTCTCCTCCATTGGCGCCATCAAACCAATATTCAAACGTATCAGGATAGCGCTCCATCAGTTCACGGATCTGTTTATGAAAATATTCCACATACTCTTTCTTTCCATACTGAGCGTGATGACGGTCCCAGGGAGAAAGATAAAGTGCAAACTTCATGCCATGCTTCTGACAGGCTTTATGAATATCATCCAGCAAATCACCTTTGCCCTGACGCCACGAGGTATTTTTTACACTGTAATCTGTGTATTTAGAAGGCCACAGACAGAATCCGTCATGATGTTTGGCAACAATAAGCAATCCCTTCATTCCGGATTTTTTACATACTTCCACCCACTGCTCTGCATCAATCTCTCCTCCAATGGGAGCAAAACGCTCAAGAGGTGTATCCCCATATCCCCACTCCAGATCATTAAAAGTACTCATTCCAAAGCAGATCATGGCATATTGTTCCAGGCGCTGCCATTCCATATGTTCAGGACTAGGCAACGGATAAACCGGAGCCGGAGCTGCGACCTGGGCACCAGCACGGCCAGCCATCAGTAAAAGTGCTGCAAGAAATAATTTTCTGGTTCTCATTTTTATTATCTTTTGTTGTTTCTTATTCGACCTTCTTACGCCTGTTTCCGTATCCCAGCCTGTAAGAGTCCGGTGTATTCACTCATAGTATCTGCAAAAATAACCGCTTACAACATTTTGCCTTTGTAAAAAAATGAACTATTATTGTAAAATCTTATCCTTTATCACAAAAAAAGCATATGATATACTTAAATCAGACATACGAACTGCTCGCCGGCGGATTTCATGCCGGAAACAAATCATGGAACAAGCGGCATACAGAAATAGACAACTGTTTCAAGTTATACCAGCTCACAGAGGGGAATGTACACGTATGCAGCGATCAGGATGATTTTACACTGGAAAAAGGGAAAATGTATTTTATCAACGGAAGCAAACTGAGTAAACAGTATTGTAAAGAATCATTCTCCACTCACTGGATTCACTTTCTTCCCAAAGACCTGATGATTTATCAAGGACTGCTGGATCTGCCAGCCGTTGTAGAAATCGAGACTAACGGTATCTCATTCATCGGCCTGGAACAGCATATCGATATGCTGCTGAACAGTACCAAAATCTCATCCTGGGAATATGTTTTGTCGATCATGCATGTACAGGCTCTGATACAGACCGTGATAACAAGGCTGACGAAGGACTGCGATATCACTGCCACATCTACCAAGATCTACAGACTGGAACCGGCCATGCGCTACATGCACGCAAACTACAAAGACACTATCCATTTAAAGGAACTGGCATGCATGTGCAATGTATCCCCCAATTATTTTCATAAAATATTCAAGCAGACATTTAAAGTCACCCCCACCAACTACATCATCCTGCTCAGGATGAATTCCGCACTGCAATTACTGAAAGACAACGGAGTAACCATAAAGGAGATTGCCTTTGAACTGGGCTTTACCGACAACGCACACTTTTGCAAGACCTTCAAGAAATACTATGGCATTACTCCCGGAGAATATCAGAGAAATCAGAACAATATCTTATTATAATGATAACTGCACAAAAAATCCGGGCCGTCTCCAGTATAATGGAAACGGCCCGGAATTTTGTTCGTTTGCAGCAAGTAAAGAATTACTTACGCAGACCCAGTTCCTTAACGATAGAACGATATCTTTCGATATCACGTTCTTTCAGGTAGTTCAGCAACGCACGACGCTTACCTACCAGTGTAGTCAGGGCTCTTTCAGTGCTATAATCTTTTCTGTTGAGCTTCATGTGCTCAGTCAGGTGAGAAATACGGTATGAAAACAATGCAATCTGAGCTTCAGGTGAGCCAGTATCAGTGTTAGACTTTCCGTACTTTCCAAAGATTTCTTGTTTTTTAGCTGCGTCTAAATACATAATTTTGACTTTTTAAAATAGATAAATTTGATTTGCGGTTGCAAAGATAGGTATAATCTTTTAAACGACAAGCCTTTTCAGACTTTTTTTGTAAGTTTCCCGAATAAAAGATCAACGGTCAACTTCATCGGCATGTTCCACAAAAGTTGCCAGTGTAATCGGTTCAGCCTGCTCAAAGGCTGCCTTACGTGTCTTGCAGTCTTTACAGATACAGCTACGGCATTTGGACTGTTCGAAAACCGTACAGGGGTCCAGATGAATTGTCAACTGAATCCGGTCAGCATACTTCTTTTCCAGAATCTGCCGGAGATGAGCTCCTTCGTCATGCCCTTTTTCAATGGTATAAAACCAGGGAAGCGTCAGATCACAATCCATATACAGATAGTTACCATACTTGATTACCTTTGCATTATGAATATCAATCCAGTCAGGTGACCGTTTGGCATTCAGCTCAGAAGCCATGTCTTCCAACAAGGCCTCATCAGCCTTATCCAATAAATTGGCAATGGTCTTCCGCAGAATAGATACTCCCGTCACGATTATGATTCCACCGAAAAGGAAAGCAAGGACACTGTCAATCCAGGCAATTCCTGTAAAATACAGAACCAGCAAACCGGCCACCAGACCAATTGTGGAGTAAGTATCCGACTGCAGATGCTTTCCTCCTGCTATCAGTGCCATGGAATTATAACGCTTGCCGATATGTACACTGTACCATCCCATCAGATAATTGAGAAGTCCGGAAAAAGCCACAATGTAAATACCGATATCCAATTTCTGGATACCTGCCGGAAAAAACAGATGAAGTACACCTTCATAAACAATCAGAACACCGGCAAACGTAATCAGGATACCTTCCACTGAAGCCGAAATCTGCTCCATCTTTCCATGACCGAACGGATGACTTTTGTCCTTGGGCTGTGCAGACCAACGGAGACTGTACAAACTGACAGCCCCTGCAAGTACATTCACAATACTCTCCATGGCGTCGGTCAGAATGCCGACTGAATTGGTCAGCCAATAGGCAGCAAACTTACCTATCAGAATCAGGGACGAAATAAACACGATCCATCCCTGCACTTTTTGCTTGAGTTGTTCTTCGTTCATTCTTCCTTTGTTTTAAAAACGGGCAACAAATTTAATCAATTACTTCGCTGAATGTTCATCCAAAAGGAAGGATTTAAAAGGCTTCTGTGAGATTTGGAACGAATCGAAATAGTTCCTAACTTCGCAGCCGAATTTTAAACTAATACCCAACAGATACACAGAAGTATTACTATGGATCAACCAACAACAAGGAAAAACGCACGCATTGACGTAGCTGACGTATTAAGAGGACTGGCCGTAATGGGTATCATTGTCCTGCATTCCATCGAACATTTCAATTTCGGATCTTATCCGGACACCTCTGCACAAAGTGCCTGGCTGAACTTCACGGACAAAGCAATCTGGGACGGACTGTTCTTCATGTTCGGAGGAAAAGCCTATGCTGTATTCGCTCTGTTATTCGGATTCAGCTTTTTCATCCAAGACAACAATCAGCAAATGAAAGGCAAAGATTTCCGTCTACGCTTCTGCTGGCGTCTGATTCTGTTGTTCCTGTTCGGCAACCTGAATGCCTCATTCTTTACGGCAGAGGTACTGGTTCTCTATTCTTTGGTAGGCTTCATTCTGGTTCCGACCTGCCGCTTATCCGACAAGACCGTCCTGATACTGGCCTGTCTGTTGCTGATCCAGCCTCTCCCCCTCTATTATACCTTACGGGCAGCTTTCGATCCCACCTATACACCGCTGACGATTCCAACCCGTGAACTCTGGATGACGACCTACCAGTCACAGATGAACGGAACTTTTCTGGAAACTTTGCGCACCAACCTTTGGGAAGGACAATTAGCCAGCCTGGCATGGGCCTGGGATCACGGACGCGTCTTCCAGACTGCAGCTCTCTTCCTGCTGGGCATGCTTGCCGGACGCCGCCGTCTGTTCCTCCAGGAAGCACTACCCGTATGGAATAAGATCTGTGCTGGTGCCATCATAGCCTTTTTCCCGCTTTATGGAATCAATAATCTGCTTCCTCAGTTCATTGAAAACCGCTCCATTCTGGTTCCCCTCTCTCTGATCATCAGTTCACTTGCCAATTTTGCTTTCATGCTGATGCTTGTATCCGGTGTCCTGTTCATGTATTACCGTACCCGTATGCAGTCTCTGCTGCGAAAAATCATTCCATACGGCAAAATGAGTCTGACCAACTACATCACCCAAAGTATCATCGGATCTTTCCTCTTTTACCACTGGGGACTGGGACTGCACAGCCATCTCACCATCACGGCCAGCTGCCTGACAGGAATCGTTCTTTTCTTCCTGCAATGGAAATGCTGTGACTGGTGGATGAAGCATCACGACCACGGTCCGCTGGAATATCTGTGGAAACGGGCTACCTGGCTCAGGTAGCCTGAAAAGGCAAAACCCCGGAACAAGCTTATAATAAATTGAAAAAACCATTTGTTCCGCATGAAAAATCAGAGGAAAAATCGTACCTTTGCGTCCAAATATATAGGTATAGTATGCAAGATATTAGAAACATTGCCATCATTGCCCACGTTGACCACGGTAAAACAACCCTCGTGGACAAGATGATGCTGGCGGGACACTTGTTCCGCAACGATCAGACCAATGGCGAATTGGTTCTGGATAACAACGATCTGGAGCGTGAAAGAGGTATAACCATTCTTTCAAAAAATGTCTCCATCAATTACAATGGTACTAAAATCAATATCATCGATACTCCGGGGCATGCTGACTTCGGTGGAGAAGTAGAGCGCGTCCTCAACATGGCTGACGGATGTATCCTGTTGGTTGATGCTTTTGAAGGTCCGATGCCACAGACCCGTTTCGTACTCCAGAAAGCACTGCAAATCGGATTGAAACCGATTGTAGTAGTCAACAAGGTTGATAAACCGAACTGCCGTCCGGAAGAAGTCTATGAAATGGTATTCGACCTAATGTTCAGCCTCAATGCGACGGAAGATCAGTTGGATTTCCCGGTACTGTATGGCTCTGCCAAGAATAACTGGATGGGTGAAGACTGGAAAACTCCGACCGGTACCATCACTCCGCTGCTGGATGCCATCGTGAAATACATCCCGGCTCCGAAGCAACTGGAAGGTACTCCGCAGATGCTGATCACCTCACTCGACTATTCATCTTATACCGGACGTATTGCCGTAGGCCGTGTACATCGCGGAACTATCAGTGAAGGCATGAACATCACTCTGGCAAAACGTGACGGAACGCTGGTTAAATCAAAGATCAAGGAAGTACATACATTTGAAGGATTGGGACGCAAGAAAGTAGAATCGGTTTCTTCCGGTGATATCTGTGCCATTATAGGTATCGATGGTTTCGAAATCGGCGATACCATCTGCGACTTTGAAAATCCGGAACCGCTGCCACCGATCGCTATTGATGAACCGACCATGAGCATGCTGTTCACCATCAACGACTCTCCATTCTTTGGAAAAGAAGGAAAGTATGTGACTTCACGTCACATTCACGACCGCTTGATGAAAGAGTTGGACAAGAACCTGGCTCTGCGCGTTCGCAAGACTGAAAATGAAGATGGGAAATGGATCGTTTCCGGACGTGGTGTGCTTCATTTGTCTGTATTGATTGAAACCATGCGTCGTGAAGGCTATGAACTTCAGGTAGGCCAGCCTCAGGTTATCTTTAAGGAAATTGACGGTGTCAAATGTGAACCGATCGAAGAACTAACCATCAGTGTTCCGGAAGAGTTTGCCAGCAAGATGATCGATATGGTAACTCGCCGTAAAGGTGAAATGGTATCCATGGAAACTCAGGGTGACCGTGTAAACATTGAATTCGACATGCCGTCACGCGGTATCATCGGTCTGCGTACGAATGTTCTGACTGCCTCTCAGGGAGAAGCTATCATGGCTCACCGCTTCAAGGAATATCAGCCGTATAAGGGAGAAATTCCTCGCCGTACCAACGGTTCCATGATTGCAATGGAAAGCGGAACAGCTTTTGCCTATGCCATCGACAAACTGCAGGATCGCGGTAAATTCTTTATCTATCCGCAGGACGAAGTGTATGCCGGACAGGTAGTTGGTGAGCATGTTCACGAAAATGACCTGGTGATCAACGTAACCAAATCAAAGAAACTGACCAACATGCGTGCTTCCGGTTCTGATGATAAAGCCCGCATCATCCCGCCGGTTATCTTCTCACTGGAGGAAGCTCTGGAATACATCAAGGAAGATGAATACGTAGAAGTTACTCCGAAGAGCATGCGTATGCGTAAAGTGATTCTGGATGAAACAGAACGTAAGCGTGCCAACAAGAACGCATAACACACTGTATATCCTAAATAAAAAAGAAACAGCTTCACGATGTATTGTGAAGCTGTTTTTTTTTTTATATTTGAGTCATATTCTCTCTTCCATATCCGACAGAAAGAGAAATACGCTGACATCTCAGTTTTTCTCTTTCGGAAGAATAGTCTTTTCCACAAAATAACGAGGACGCCGTTTCACCTCCTTATAGATCTTACCCACATATTCGCCAATTATTCCACATGCCAACAAAATGGCTCCACCAATAAACCACAAGGAAACCAGCAAAGAAGTCCATCCCGGAATTGCCATACCTTCTACAAACGAGCAGATTCCATATACAATAGCCAAAAGGGCTATCAGTATAAACACAAGGCCAAGATAAGTAATGTAGCGCAACGGACGTACCGAAAAAGAAGTAATCCCATCAAGTGCAAAACTGAGCATCTTACTGAAAGGATATTTTGACTCACCCGCAAAGCGAGGACTACGGTTATAATAAACAATGGCAGAAGGATATCCCAATGAGGAAACCATTCCCCGCAAGAACAAGTTACGTTCCGGGAAAGAGACCAGTGCCTGCAACGTACGTTTGCTCATCAGCCGGAAATCAGCATGATTGTAAACGATATCTCCTCCTAAGCCACGTATCAGCCGGTAAAAGGCCTGTGCCGTATGCTTTTTGAAGAAGGTATCAGTCTTACGCTCCTTCCTGACTCCGAAAACAATATCAATACCCTTATTGAAATAATCTACCATCAAGGGAATAGCTTCGACATCATCCTGCAAATCTGCATCGATAGAAACAGCAGCATCGGCATGCACAGCAGCCCATTCCAAGCCGGCCCACAGAGCTTGCTGATGACCGACATTATGAGCCAGCTTGAGTCCGGATACACAAGCATAAGCAGTTGAGAGACTTTCTACCAGGCTCCAGGTCTTGTCCCGGCTTCCATCATCTACATACAAGATCTGCCCTTCTGTGATCCTGCCTTCCTCTACCATGCGCTGAATCACAGCAGACAAACGGGAAGTGGTTTCAGACAACACTTCTTCTTCATTATAACAAGGTACTACAATTACCAGTTTCATAGCATATCTCCTTTTTTCTTTTCCTTAAACACCCAACGTACCAGCAGGAAATTAACCGGCACCGCAATGGCAAATACAGGGAACGGAGCCCATTCTTCCCGAACCCCCAACCAGAGAAACAGATTCAGCAAAACCAGATGAAGCAAATAGTTTACTGCATGCGCTCCTCCCATTCCTGTCAGCTTCTTCCACGATGGAGCTGAATGGAAAGTGAAATAAGCTGTCAGATAGAAGTTCACCAGAAACGACAATACATATCCGATCGTATAGGCTATATTGACATTTATCACCCGCTGCAGGAAATAATAAATTCCATAATGCAGAAGTGTTGCGATTACCCCTACAAGAGCAAAACGCAACGCCTGTCCTCCCAGTTGTTTCCGTTCACTCACCATGTTTCCAGAACCGATAGAAATGAAGGATTTTATGATCATCACAACTGCGGTGACCACTGTCAAAAATCTCTTCTACCTGATAATCGGGATAAGCCCGTTCAAAGTCTTCGATCTCTGAATTTCCTACAATTAGAAATCCTTTTTCCGGCTCAAAGACATCGAATGGCATCACACGATCTCCTAAATAGAAATTAATCGTAAAAGGATGCATTCGGTTGCCTGGAGTAATATCTGTTCGATAGGAATAAATTTTTCCTTCAGGAACAATACCCGCAATACGTTCTGCCACAGGCTTATCGGACTTCACATTCAGAACAGCAGGCTGGAAAAGTCCATCAAGTCCCAGAAACACCGTAAAGATAACCCCAATAACAGAATAGGGCAAGCCAGACGCAGAAACATCTTTCTTCAACGAAGAGAAGAACCAGCCTATAGCTGCAATCATTGCCGCCAGCAATATCCAGGACACCAAACCTAGCGGCAGCTCTTCCAGTGCATGCAGAAACGCTACATTCTGTGCCGCATGACGTCCTGAGAAAATGGTGTCAGGAACCCATCCCATCCGAAGTGCAAAAAAGACAAGTAATAACAAAGATGACAGCCCGGCCATTACACTTCCGAAAATCTTGACCACTTGTGTGCGGTTTCGGTTCAGATAGAGCAAGTACTCTGCCAGGAAGTAAGCCAGGAAAGGATAGATCGGCAGCAGATACACACTACGTTTGCTTTTAGGGATGCAGTAGAACACAAAAATCAAAACAATACTAAGCAACGAAAATAGACGGACATCATCCATCTCACGAATATACGTACGGAAGCGGTTCCACCATCCGGACAGTTTACCGGACACCTTGTGATACTTCAGAAAGAAAAGAGACAAAAGCACCAACAAGGTATAAGGAGCATAACCGGTTACAACGGTAATCACATTATAGTAGGCAGAATTTTCATGAGAAGAATAACTCATCTTGCCAAGCAGACGAAGTACATTTTCTTCCAGCACCAGCTGCAGGAACTCTTCTCCTCCCTGCCGATAAGCTGCTACATACCATACCAACGGCAATACGCATGATGCCAGCCCTACCCCCAGGAAAGAAAGAAAAATCCGGCCGAAATGCATACCTCTGATCCATAGGAATACAGCTGTAACAAGACAAGGCAAAGCCATTCCTACCGGACCTTTGGTTAGGAAAGCTCCGCTCAGACAAAGTATTCCAAGCCAGGGAACTCCTTTCAGCCCCTTTTCTCCCCACCGGTATAACTGGTAAAGAGCCATCACCATCAAGGCTGCCAGCAACATATCTACCCGACAATTTGTTCCTGCCCGATGAACCTCAAAATTAGTCAATGTAATAAGCCCCATCAGAAAAGCAAGTTCACTACACCGCCGACGAGCATAAAAGCCATAGCCAGCCAATACCATCAAAGCCAGTGCAACAGCTGACGGCATGCGGGAAGTATATTCCGACACTCCCCCGGCAATTGTAGAAAACAAAGCGATACACCAGTGAAACAAAGGTGGCTTATAAGCCATATCTACTCCGTTATTGACAGGTAAAACCCAATTACCATCCTGCAGCATCGACAGAGCAACTACTGCTTCCCGAGGTTCTCCCCGAGTATTAAACAAGGTTTCTCCAAGAAAAAGGAACAGGGAAGCCACACAAAGAATGGCCAACAGCCACGCGTATTTATCTTGTTTCTTCATCATAAGTATCTACAAAGATTATGGGTTACACGACAGATCCAGATACTGATCCACTCCTTTCTCTGCCCGTTGTTTCCCCATAGCAGCCGTATTTTTCAACATCTGTTCATTCAAAGGTGCACGATCAGCATTCTTTACCGGATGATAAAGATGAACAGCCGGAGCCATCAGTTTGGCATTCTGGCGCACCAGTCCACAATTATAAAGCCGTTGAAAGAATTCCCAGTCTTCAAATCCCCAGCCAACAAAGTTTTCTTCGAATCCATTCACCCGAATATAATCATCTTTCCACACTCCCATATTACAGCTTCTGGCACGTTTTAATCCACTGTTTCCCTTAATAAAACGGTGTAAAAATGGCAGCCTTAGCATCACAAGACGACGGCGCAGTCCTGGTGTCCAAAAAGTGATATCTGGGGAAAGTTTCTTACAGATCCGCTCTGTTCCTTTCTTCATCAGACGTGCACGACTTCCGGTCGTAAAGTATCCCCGCTTCATCAGGGTACGATGATCCTCAATAAAATGACGCCCAAGCACCATATCACCATCAATCATAACCAGATAAATTCCCCTGGCACGAGCTGCTGCTACATTACGTGCTTTTGAGACCCGGAAACCTTCATCAGGAATCCACGAATGAATCAGCGGCACAGGAAAAACCTTCTGATAACGCTCAATCAATTCACGGGTTGGAGTCCCAGAGCCATCATCTGCGACTATAACTTCTAAAGGAAAAACCTGCTGTTTCATCACACTCTTCAATACGATCTCTAAAAAAACAGGTGTATTATAAGTTGTAATAATCAATGAGATTTCATCAGCAATCTGCTTCATAACTTATAGGATTTATAAATTTACAACTGCCCGCTGGTTTCAAAATAGCGCTGCATTACCATTAATTGAAGAAGTTCCTCACGCTTGTTATCCCTGAACTGAGATACATACTCATGCGCATGTGCTATAATCTCCTCTGATTTCTCCGGATGAGCAATGTAATATTTAAGTTTGTCCTCAAAGTCAGAAAAATCTTCTTTCACTTCCACATAATGATAATCAGGTATTAACTGTCCTTCCATAAACCAGGTTTCACAAGTTGGCCTGGTCATGACTGCCAGAGAATTAGATGACATGACCCATTTCAGATTCGAAGCCACATCATTTCCTTCCAAAGCTATGATAAACTTGTAATCCAAATGTTCCCGAATGGTTTTCTTATCTGTCATCCACTCCTCAGGGCATCCTTCATTCCGCCCTACCACACCGCAGTCACACATCGGATGACCAAAGAAACGTTGCAGAAAGGCTGTACGAAGGCGGCTCTGACGGATCTTCCCCCGAAATATAGCACAATCTTTCTTCTCGCGGAACGGCTTCGTATCATATACATACATGAAATGGCGCAACTTATCCAGTTTTAATACCACCGAGTTCGTATTATCTTCCGAAAGCAAACGGCTCTTTACAATAGTTGGTTCCTTGGGGGTAAAATAAACATCCCCCGGACAGAAATTCCAACGCAACCGAGGAGGAAACCAACGGGTTACATCATGCTGATCAAAATAATAAGCAGTATGAAACATCTTACGGCGGTAATCTCCAAGAGCTCCCGTATAATGAATCCAACTCCGGTCACGAGTCAGCTTATCTTCCATCGAAATAGTCCACGGGGAAGTGATCCGCATATAATAATCCACCCGCTGCTTGAGATACTCATAATCCGGTCGTTTCCGTGCAGCTTCCAGCATGCTTTTACGACGGGAACGATAATACGCATCCGGTATGGCCAGACCAATAAACTTCTGCAAGAAGTTGAGAAACTTCACCGGTTTCCCACTCCGTAATTTATAGAATAGATGATCAGACATATAATAAACGGTAATCTATTAATGAAATGTTTCCAGACAAAGATAGCGCTTTTATATGAATATCTTATATCTTTGCAAAAATGAATGCAAAAACACCTTTTCAAACACAAACGAATTCTACTGCCTAAACAAAGAAACTTAACAAAAACAGAAAGATGAAATACTCCGTAAAAATTATCATACCGTTCTATAAAGAAACACTGAAGGACTGGGAGAAAGCTGCCCTGGCCAATAATATGGAAAAGCTATCAAACTATCCTGTAGTTTTTCTCAAACCTGAAGGACTGAACATTTCCTCATATGAACAAGCTTACCCACAAGCTGAAACAATCTGTGTTTCTACCGACTGGCTAGGCACAAAAAGAGGTATTGCCGGATATAATGAGATGATGATGTCGGAAGCTTTCTATCAGCTGTTTTCGGATTGTGAATATATTCTGATTTGCCATACAGATGCCTGGATCTTCCGTGATGACCTGTCAGCCTGGTGCCAAAAAGGTTACGATCTGATTGCTGCCCCCTGGCCTACACGTCCCAGATACAGACATTTCCCGATGAAACAGTTTATTCAGCTAAAGAAATAGTTGTTTTCTTCTCCTGAAAAGATTTCCCGCATGCAGATGTATGACAAAATCGGGAACGGCGGATTGTGCCTTCGAAAGGTAGATTCCTTTATTCAGGCATGCAGAAAATATGCCAGGGAAATCGCAGACTTCAACGCCCGGACAGACTCCATGCATAACGAAGATATCTTCTGGGCACTGATTCCGAAGGAGTTTCATTATCCCGATGTTCAAACTGCCATTCAATTTGCATTCGACCTGAAACCGCGAGTATGCTATACTCTCAATCATAAGGAATTACCCATGGGATGCCATGGATTTATGCACAAAAGCCGCATGAATTTCTGGAAGCCTTTTATTCCCTGCATCCCCTGACCGGACAAACCGGCTGCAGCCGGCAAAAATTCAGAGTCAGCCTAAGCGTTGCTTTGCTTCCATTCCAGCCACTGTTCTTTGGTACGCTTCCAACGCTTATGCGTCCAAAGCCAGTAGGCAGGCCGACGACGGATGCTTTCTTCGAGCAGACGGGCATACCAGTCGGTCAGGTCATAATCAGCATATTCTTTCGGATGAAGAGTCATCAAGCGGAAAGTAGCCCGATAATATCCGCGTTTCACCCGCTCTACATCCACATAATAAAGAGCAGCATCCACCTGTTTGGCAATCCGTTCTGCCCCGATAAAAAAAGAAGTCTCATGATTCAGGAAATGCGTCCAGTGATTCATGTTTTCCAATTTAGGCAACTGGTCAGCAATAAATCCGATCATAACTTTCTTTTCCTGTTTCCGCAGGGTCAGAATCCGGCGAAGGGTATCCTTCATCAGAATGGACTCTCCGCCAAATTGTCCACGCAACCGCAAGAAGAGTTCATCAAATGCCTTATTATAAATACGATGGTAAATCTGTCCTCCGTGCATATCCGGTATCCAGCTGCTTAATGAAGCTATATATTCCCAATTACAGTAATGTCCCAAATAAAGAAAACAGAACTTCTTGTCTTCCCGTTCCAGATCAGCACGCACCTCATCAAGATTCGTAAATTCCATACGCCGCTTCATCTCTTCCCGTGAAATGGAAAACATCTTAATTACTTCCATCACATAGTCACAGAAGAAATGATAGAACTGCCGTTCGACAGCCAGTCTTTCCCGAACTGTCTTTTCCGGGAAGCATTCTGCCAGCTGTTTTTCCACAACCTTCCGACGATATTTCACAACATAGAACAAAGGGAAAAACAGAATATCAGACAATAAATACAAAAGCCTCAGCGGAAGCAGAGACAACAAATATAAAAAAGCGAATAGTATGCGGTATAAAATATTCATTCGGTCTATCGGATTATAACAAAGGACAAAACTACAAAAAATATGACATCCTGCCACGAGCCCGCCGTAATTTTTACAGACTGAATAGCGGAGCTAAGGTATTTTACACTATCTTTGCAGCATACAAGTAGTTACATTCCTTGATTATGAAAGAATTCTTCCAACTCATGCGGCGATTTGTTTCGCCCTACAAGAAATACGTCTGCTGGGCTGTCGTGCTGAACATCCTTTCAGCTGTCTTTAATGTATTTTCCTTTTCTCTGCTGATTCCAATCCTGAATATTCTGTTTAAAACCAACGCACAGGAAAAAGTCTATCAGTATATGGACTGGGAATGGTCTGTTGACTCCCTGAAAGAAACAGCTATCAATAATTTCTATTATTACGTTAACCAGCTGATCGATGCATTCGGGCCCTCTACAACATTATTGTTCCTCGGGCTATTCCTGGCTGGGATGACCTTCCTGAAAACAGCGTGCTATTTCGGTTCCACAGCTGTCATGGTCCCTCTGCGTACCGGTATCGTACGTGATATCCGTACTATGGTTTATTCTAAGGTGAGCTATCTGCCCTTAGGATTCTTTTCGGAAGAACGAAAAGGAGATATCATTGCACGTATGAGCGGTGACGTAGCAGAAATTGAAAATTCCATTACCAGTTCATTGGATATGTTGCTCAAAAACCCTATTCTGATCATATCCTACTTTGCCACACTGATGATCATCAGCTGGCAGCTTACGGTATTTACCATTCTGGTTCTGCCAACTATGGGCTGGCTTATGGGAAAGATCGGCCGCAAACTGAAAAGACAGTCACTCGAAGCTCAGGAAAAATGGGGAGAAACCATGTCTCAGCTGGAAGAAACACTGGGAGGACTGCGTGTCATCAAGGCATTTACGGCTGAAGAAAAAATGATCAGCCGATTCAATAAATGCAGCAATGAATATCGTGATGCAACAAGCCGTGTCTCCATCCGTCAGGCTCTTGCACATCCCATGAGTGAGTTTCTGGGCACCGTACTGATTGTATTCGTCCTCTGGTTCGGAGGCTCTCTGATTCTTGGAAACAATTCTTCCATTGATGCTTCCACTTTTATCTACTACATGGTAATCCTGTACAGCATCATCAACCCGCTGAAAGATTTCTCAAAAGCAAGCTACATGATTCCGCGTGGTCTGGCCTCCATGGAACGTATAGATAAAATCCTGAAAGCGCCCAATCCGATTGTGGAAAAAGCAAACCCTACACATCTTTCAACACTCAACGAAGAAATCCGGTTCAACCATATTTCTTTCAGCTACAACGGACAAACACAGGTCCTCAATGATATCAACCTTCGCATCCAGAAAGGAGAAACCATTGCTCTGGTCGGCCAAAGCGGTTCGGGTAAATCTACCCTAGTTGATCTATTGCCGAGATTCCATGATGTACAAGAAGGAGAGATTCTGATTGATGGAATCAACATCAAGGATGTTTCCATCAGCGACCTGCGTTCACTGATCGGCTATGTCAATCAGGAAGCAATTCTGTTCAATGACAGTTTCTACAACAACATCACATTCGGCGTAGAAAACGCGACGAAAGAACAAGTGATTGAAGCTGCAAAAATTGCCAATGCCCATGAATTCATCATGGAGTCGGAACAAGGATACGATACCAACATCGGAGACCGCGGCTGCCGCTTATCCGGAGGACAACGCCAGCGTATCTCCATCGCACGGGCCATTCTGAAGAATCCGGCAATCCTGATTCTTGATGAAGCTACTTCTGCTCTTGACACAGAAAGCGAACGTCTGGTACAGGAAGCACTGGAACGTCTCATGAAGACACGTACCACCATTGCCATCGCCCACCGGTTATCTACCATCAAGAATGCAGACCAGATTTACGTACTTTATGAGGGAAGAATCGTGGAAAGCGGCAAGCACGAGGAGCTTTTAGCCAAAAATGGCTATTACAAACGGCTGAATGACATGCAGGCTTTATAATTTTCCCAGCTTTTCCAGGATACCGTCCCGATAAGCCTTCCAGAATTTGGCCACATCATCCAGGGTATATACATCCTTAAAGGGTATTGTGGCCAGCGCTATGACTATATAGCCCAGTACGGCATGGAAGCTGCGCAGGTAGCGTACAGCCCAGTTCTTTCCATACCGGTGATTCAGATAGGCAGCATTCCGTACCTGATAGAAGCGTTTCCATTTTTTCTTACGGCTCCGGGTCTCCCAGTCATCATCCGAAAAGAACTTTTCCTTATCCATTAAAGCTGAGGGAATATATAAGATCCGGAAACCGGCCAGGACTGCACGCAGGCAGTAGTCTGTATCATCACAAAAGATAAACAGCTCTTTATTGGGTAGCCCGATCCGTTCCACTGCCTCCCGACTGATGCAGAGTCCTTCAAAAGCTGTTCCACAGATATCCACAGGTGAATCAATCACCCTGCCTTTCAGCTTCTGCTGATACATGGAAGCAAAAGGATTAGTCAGGTTGACTTTCTGGAAATCATTAGTAAAGATCTGTCCCTCCATCAAACGTCTGGGCGCAAGAATACCTACGCCGGATTCATGGGTGTAAGGCAGAAGATGCTCCATACAGTCCGCACGGGGAAATACGTCATCATCCATACACCAGATCCAGTCAGCACCAGCCTGATATGCATACTGAATGCCCCGGTAAAAGCCACCGGAACCTCCTACATTCTCCTGATGAATGACAGTCAGATCTTTCTGGTCATCCAACCATTCACCTGTTCCATCTGTACTACCATTATTTACGACCACGATGGAAGAAACGGGAGTATTCGCACGCAGACACGTGATGTTTCGCTTCAGCAATTCTTTCCGGTTGTAGGTCACAACCACAGCTTTTATATTCATGGCTATTTATCAGTAAAGTCCGTCGATTTTTCCAGGTTGTGTACTCCGGTAAGCTACCATCAGACGATAACATGCTTCCGGATCAAGCCCGCGTTCTTTCGCATACGCCTCGGCCAGTACCCGATGCATGTGAGGAGTAGCAGGCAATCGTTCCAGGTTTTTACAGCCCGCTTTCATATCCAGCGGACCGACAGCCAGGCGATTCAGATCAACCACTTCCAGATACACCCCCTGTTCCGTATGCAGAAACAGAATATTACCGCGGCCATAGTCCTTATGTGCATAGCCGTGGTTATGGAGTATTCCGGTAATCCGTCCCACTTCGCTCAATACTTCGTCTTCATACGAAAATTTCTGTTTGAACAAAGCCTCGTATGTATAAGGACAGGGAGAAACATAGGTCACATAGTAACTTCTGTCAAACAGTCCTCCGCGACGTACATTGATATAACCCACCGGACGGGGAGTACCAACACCTATTTCGAGAAACATACCGGCATGGACATAGGAGCGTTTGGCCTTGGAGGGACGGAATATTCCATAGACAAACCGGTTGATCAGATTAGGGCGATGAAATGATTTCACCACAAACTCCTGCTCTCCGTACTTCATTTTCCGAAGTTCATTACGTCCTTTATGAATAACAGTTCCCTCTCCCCTGTCGAAACGTTCCGGCACGGAAAGCATGAAATCCCTCAGTGATTCACAGTCAGGATGAAGAACCAGTGTACGATGATTCAGCCAACTCATATCTGTCAGATTTTATCCAGGCCTTTGGTAAACTTCAGCCAATAATATTTCAAGGGATTCTTATATTTCAGCTGTTTCCAGGGACGGCTGCCGTGAGGACGGTGCCATACAGGCAAAGTCGTAAACAAATAGTTGCGGAATCCAAGTTTCAAAGCCTCATGAGAAATCGTTACATCAAACCAATTCTTTGAGGCATCCAGATTGTGAAAATCGAAAGCCCGCAAAAACTCCGGAGTCAGCAACGAACAGCAGAAACTACAGTGTTTCTTCTCGGCATACACCTGTCCTTCCTTGCCCAAAGCATGCAGGTAAGGATAATTAATAACTCCCTGCTCATCGGTTGTCACTGCTGCAGCAATCGCACACTTTTCATAAGAGGAAGCTCCGTCATACAACGCCTGAAGAGTATCTTTTTTCACTACTACATCCGATTCTACGATCAGCAGTCCGGCATCAGCAGCAATCGCTTCTTCCTGGGTTTTCTGGAGTACCAGCAGATAGTTAGGCGAAGGATGATCAGTCAGATCCGAAAGATTGACCAACCGGAACCCCATCTCACGGGAAGCTTTTTCCAACCGGCGGGTATTCTCTTCCGTACTGAAATCATTATAGACTGTATAGGTGAAAGGCACCTTTAATTCAGAGTTGACAATTGCCAGAACAGTTTCAAGCGTAAAGTCGATCGAATCTTTGACAGGAGTGATGATATGCAGGCACTTCATGACTTTTCCAGATTATATTTTTAGCAAAGATAAAGGAAATCTCCTGTCTCTCCAATTATTTTCAATAAAAGTATGTACCTTCGCGGTCACTATCCCAAAAAGAGGAAAGAATAAAGATGAAAGTAATTGTAGACAACAAAATCCCTTACATACGCGAAGCTCTTTCGCGCCTGGCAGACGAAGTGATCTATTTGCCGGGACATGACTTTACTCCCGACATTGTAAAAGATGCAGATGCACTGATCATCCGTACAAGAACCCACTGCAACCGGCAGCTGCTGGAAGGCAGCCAGGTACGGTTCATCGGTACGGCAACCATCGGTTTCGACCATATTGATACGGAGTATTGCCGGGAAGCCGGTATTGCCTGGAGTAACTGCCCCGGATGCAATGCCGGAGCCGTAGAACAATATCTCCATTCTGTTCTGCTCCTGCTCCAACAGGAAAAAGAAATCCGTCTGGACCAGGCTTGCCTGGGCATTGTAGGAGTAGGCCATGTAGGAAGCCGTATCCAGCATCTGGGTGAACGGCTGGGTATGCGGATTTTGCTCAATGATCCTCCCCGTGCTGACCGCGGAGAAAAAGGTTTTGCGGATCTGCACACCCTGGCACAGGAATGTGATATTCTGACATTCCACACTCCTTTAATCCGGGAGGGAAGTTATGCCACCTATCATCTGGCTGATGAATCATTTTTCAAAAGCCTGACACGCCGTCCTTTCATTATCAATACCTCACGGGGAGAAGTTATCGATACCGGTGCCATTCTGCACGCACTGGACAGCAAACAGATAGCCGGAGCAGTCCTTGACGTATGGGAACACGAGCCTAACATCAATCTGGAACTGCTGGACAAAGTATTTATCGGTACTCCTCATATAGCCGGATATTCTGCTGACGGAAAGGCCAACGCTACACGCATGGTACTGGAAGCCTTCTGCCGTTTCTTCCAACTGCCTGCCGACTTTCAGATTACCTTACCCGTACCTGACCAGTCTCTGTTTGATGCAGACGAAGATATCCGGACCCTGCAACAGTACAATCCTCATCGGGACTGCGACAGTCTGCGTGCCCAACCTGCACTTTTTGAGCATCTAAGAGGTGATTATCCTTTACGGAGAGAATAAAATCTCCAAATTTCTTTTTAACTTTGTTTGCGCAAATCTAATCAAACATCTTCATGAAAAATATTAAAACATTTTTGACAGCCAGCATTGTCGGAGCTGCTGTCTCTTTGAACACGTATGCACAACAGGTACAGGGGTTTGTACACCAGCAGTCGGAAGCATCCGGCTATGTCTGGCCAACCGACGAACAAGTTCTTGACAAACTGGACAAATGGCAGGATCAGAAATTCGGCGTATTGTTCCACTGGGGACTGTATTCCGTCCCGGGTATTGTAGAATCATGGTCTATCTGCTCTGAAGATGAAGAGTGGATTCCCCGTGATACCACAATGACTTATGATGCCTACAAGCAATGGTACTGGGGACTGAAAGATAAGTTCAATCCCGTCAACTTCAATCCTGCGCAATGGGCTGAAGTCATGAAAGATGCAGGTATGAAATATATGATCTTCACCTCCAAGCATCACGACGGATTCTGTATGTTTGACTCCCGCTACACAGACTTCTCCATTGCTCACGGAGCCTTCAAGGACAACCCGAAGAAAGATGTGGCACGCTATGTATTCGATGCTTTCCGTCAGGAAGGTTTCATGACGGGATGCTATTTTTCCAAACCCGACTGGCATTGTTCCTGGTACTGGAATCCCTACTTCGCTACCCCAAACCGCAACCAGAACTATAAAAAGGAACGCCACCCGGAATGGTGGAAAAAATATCAGGAGTTCACTGAAAACCAGTTGAACGAACTGATGGAAAACTATGGCAGCTTTGACATTCTGTGGCTGGACGGCGGATGGGTAACCGGCGATGACATCAATCTGGACCGCATTCTTGAAAAAGCACGCCAGAAACATCCGGGACTGATCTCAGTAGACCGCAGCATCCGGGGCAGGAATGAAAACTACCAGACTCCGGAAAGAGGTATTCCAGAAAAGCAGCTCAACTATCCGTGGGAAAGTTGTATCACGCTGAGCAACGACTGGGGATGGACTCCCAATGCTCCCTATAAGTCTCCGGAGAAAGTTATTGCCATGCTGACAGAGATCACGGCCAAAGGAGGATGTCTCCTGCTGGGAGTAGGCCCGACCCCTGATGGAATCATTGAACAGCCTGTAACGGAACGGCTTCACAAAGTGGGTGAATGGTTGCGCCGCAATGGGGAAGCTATCTACAACACCCGGACAACTCCGGTCTATCACGACGGAAAGACCTGGTTCACGGCCAACAAGGATGGAAAAACCCTGTATGCCATCTATACCATAGAAGACAATGAAACACTCCCCAAGGAGATTTCATGGACCGGCAACCTTCCGAAAGGCAAAATGACCTTACTCCAGACCGGTAAAAAAGTGAGCTATACCTGCCGCGACAACCGCGTAACAGTTCAGTTGCCCAAAGGCCTGAAATGCGAATCGCTGGCATTCCGTTTTCAGATTAATACCAACCAACGATGAGAAAAACATTATTGCTTATAGCAGCCTGTTGCCTGCAGGGAATGACCGTAGCACAGGAACCAGTCTACCGACAGGCATCCGCTCCCATTGAAGAACGTGTCAGTGACCTGCTGGGACGCATGACACTTGAAGAAAAAATCGGACAGATCTGCTGTCCTCTGGGATGGGAAATGTACACCAAAGTCAGTCCGGACAGTGTTACCATCTCGGACAAATACAGACAACAGATGGACGAAGCTCCCATCGGTTCCTACTGGGCTGTTCTCCGTGCCGATCCGTGGACTCAGAAAACTCTGGAAACCGGACTGAATCCCCGACTGGCAGCCAAGGCTCTGAATGCCTTACAGAAGTATGCAGTAGAACATACCCGCCTGGGAATTCCTGTCCTTTTTGCCGAAGAATGTCCGCATGGCCACATGGCTATCGGAGCAACAGTATTCCCTACTTCCATGGGACAGGCCTCAACCTGGAATGAATCTCTGATCCGGCAGATGGGAGAAGTCATCGGACTGGAAGCACGTCTTCAGGGTGCCAATATAGGATATGGTCCGGTTCTTGACATTGCACGGGAACCACGCTGGTCGCGTGTGGAAGAGACTTTCGGAGAAGATCCTTACCTGACAGGTATTCTGGGTACTGCCTTTGTACAGGGTATGCAAGGCAAAGACTTCAAGGACGGACGTCACGTCTACTCTACCCTGAAACACCTGGCTGCCTATGGAGTTCCCCGTGGAGGACACAACGGCGGACCGGCAGACATGGGACTGCGGGCCTTACTGGATGAATACCTTCCTGGATTCCAGCGGGCCGTAGAAGTAGGAAAAGCCGCTACGGTCATGACTTCCTACAACAGCATCGACGGAGTTCCCTGCACCTCCAATAAATTCCTGATCGACTCCCTGTTGCGCAAACGCTGGGGATTCGACGGATTTGTTTATTCCGACCTGGCCAGCATTGACGGCATTGCCGGTGCTCATGTAGCTGCCAACCTGGAAGATGCGGCTATCCAGGCTGTAGAAGCCGGAACCGACATGGACCTGGGTGCCAATGCTTATCGCCGGCTGGTAAAAGCCGTACAGACAGGAAAGGTCAAAGAATCCGCTATCAACCGTGCTGTGAGCAATGTGCTGCGTCTCAAATTCCGGATGGGGCTTTTCGAACAACCTTATGTATCTCCCGAGGAGGCTGCACGCCTGGTTAACTGCGAAGATCACCGGATGCTGGCACGTAAAATAGCCCGCGAAGGAACCGTGCTGCTGAAGAACAACGGCATCCTGCCACTTGGAAAAGTGAAACGCATTGCCGTCATCGGTCCGAATGCTGATGTCATGTACAACTATCTGGGTGACTATACAGCTCCTCAGGAACGCAGCAAGGTGGTTACCCTGCTGGACGCCTTGCGTAACCGGATGCCGGATGTCCGTATAGACTATGTGAAAGGATGTGCCATAAGAGACACCACCCAGAGCAATATCAAAGAAGCAGTAGAAGCCGCCCGGAAAGCCGATCTGGTAATTCTGGCTGTAGGAGGTTCCAGTGCCCGCGACTTCAAGACAAAGTATATCAATACAGGAGCTGCTACCGTAGACTCGGAAAATAGCGGAATCCTTTCGGATATGGAATGTGGAGAAGGCTTCGACCGGGCCACTCTCGACCTGCTGGGTGATCAGGAAAAACTGATCCGTGCCATCGCCGCAACAGAGAAACCGCTGGTGACAGTCTATATTGCCGGCCGTCCTCTCAACATGAATCTGGCCTCAGAAGTATCAGATGCACTGCTCACTGCCTGGTATCCCGGTGAACAGGGAGGTAACGGTATCGTAGATGTACTGACCGGTGAATATAACCCCAGCGGCCGTCTGCCGATGTCAGTTCCCCAGCATGTAGGACAGATCCCCGTACACTATTCGCAAGGTACTCTCCGGGATTACATGGACTGTCCGGGAAAACCGCTGTACACCTTCGGATATGGCCTCAGCTACACCACCTTTGCCTACAGTAATCTGAAACTTTCTGCAACAGCAAAGGCAGCTTCGCAACCGGCCGGTGACAATGAAGTCATGCAGACTATTACCTGTACCGTTACCAATACGGGCGACCGGGACGGTGATGAAGTCGTACAGCTGTACCTGAATGATGAGGTCAGTTCGGTAGCAGTTCCGCCGATCCGTCTGAAAGGATTCCAGAAGATTTTCCTGAAGAAAGGCGAAAGCCGTAAAGTGACTTTCCAGCTGACACGACAGGATCTGTCCATATATGACCGTAACATGAACTTCACGGCTGAGCCGGGACGGTTCAATGTCATGATCGGAGGATCTTCAGATAACCTGCCCCTGAAAGGAAGCTTTGAAATTCAGTAACTTTATTTTCCGGTCAGAGTCTGCGGACTTTGACCGGAAAACTATAAAACGATGAAAATACCCACCATATAAAACGGCGCCGCAACGACCGCATACTTCGGTCCAATCGACTGCACGATCCAGCCCAATCGACCGCACGATTCAGCCCGAACGAAGGCACGATGAGACCGCAACGACCGCACGATTCAACCCGAACGAAGGCACGATGTAACTTGCTTATTTAGAAGAAGATACAGAAGCTTCTGAAAAATGCAGCTGATAACCGACTTCACGGATGGACTTCACTTCAACATCCAACTCTTTCAGAGAAACCTTCAACTGCTTAATGATCTGATAAGCCCGGGTCTTGACTACACTGTTCTCCACTTTGCCAGCCTGATGAATTTCCGCAATCTGCCCGTAAGACAGACTGAAATCAGAGTTTCGGATAAAAGCCCTGAAATAGAGAAGACTCATTCCTTTCAATTCAATGGCAAGACCTTCGTGGAAAAGTTTACGCTGCCTGTCATTCCAATAATATCCCGGTACGATTTCTTCTCCCGATATCTCCTCCGTCAAATCCCGATGAACCGGAAGGTCTGCTGTTTTCCGACGGACAAGATACAGCCATCCGATAGCTCCCAAAAGCAACAGAAGATAAGTATACCAGCGATGTAACAACAAGACAACAGGAATATGTACTGATGCTTTCAAGGTAAGATCCGGCTTCCCCTTAAAGCTGGTTCTCCAGGTCTTTTCAGTGATCGCCAGATAATCCGGATGCGCCAGAAGCGAAGAACCCTGTATGTACTGCTCACCTATCCTGCAACCGACAGCTGTCAAAACCGGTATGTCTTTCTGATGAAGTTTTTCCTGAAAGATACTGTCCAGCCGGAACCGGGTGGAATCCTCCAGAGTCAGATAATACTGATTTCCCCACTCCATGCATTCCGTCACAGGTACAGGATCTTCTGTATTCCGGGAATCATACTGAAAAACAATCAATGTGATGAACTTATCTTTCTCTTCCGTCATGGCCTCCCCAAAAGCAGTCTTGCAAGCATGAATGATCAGATAGCGCTGGCCAAGCATGAAGCAAACTTCAAGCACGGCCACCATACCTGCAAGAATGAGGCAGGCCCAACGGGAATTGACAAGTTTTTTATGATTGCTTTCCATTCTGTTTTCTACATTTCTCTTGTTACAAGCCACCCGGATGTTAACAGATCCGGCAAATGGCAGGCACAAAAATAGAAAAAATATATGAACCCTTAAAAGCAAAAAAAATAAATATAAAAAGATGGACAGGAGACATCAGCCTGAATGTCTCTCTATCCATCCCAGAAAAAAAATCTACATTGAAAAACGTTATTCAATCCCTAAATATGGAATATCCATCAGACAATCCATATGCTCATTTCTTCTCCAGATAAATCAGCCAGCCCTTTCTAGGCTCTATACGAATCTGTTCATCTGCTTCCCATTCACAGGACGGCTGAAAATCCGGAATTGCAGGTGCAACGATCCGTACAGATTTGGGAGATAATCCCAGCTTCTTCCAGTCTATATCCAGATGAACAGACTGAGAGTCATCTGAATAATTGCCCAGTGACAGCAAAACCTTATCAGCCTTCTGATAAACGGTTACTTTTACCTCATCCCTGTCTGCTTTAACAGGAACTTCCGGCTCCCAAAAGCCGGTCATCCGGGCATCGGCTATTCCAAATTCATCCCAAAGTTTCCACACCGGACGCGGATCGCACACCACTCCTTCTGTCATCCAGGGATGGCGCACCGTCATACCATACTGCATACCCAGCCATTTGTTTCCACCCCGGTAAAGCATATCCCCCATCAGTCCAAAAGGAATACCGGAAGATTCTATCAGCCAGTTGGCCGGTGTCATCTGATCATACAGGAAGCTCTCGCCAAACCAGACTTTATTGATATATGGAAAGAACTCAGCATACTGGTTGGCCGGTCCCCGGGAAAAGCCTGTATTCGAATGCAGATCTATAATACATCCCGGTTTGACACTGTCCATGGCACGCCGCATCCGCTTTAAGATATCCCGTCCGAAAGAAACATCGTCCAGATACAGACCGTCAATGTCCAGATTCTTCACCATCCAGCGCAATCCTTCAATATAATAATTATACCATCGGGAATCCGTTTCCGAGGTCAGCAAAGCCGCATCTGCCCCCGTGTTCACCTCACCGTTGTCAAAATGATGGTACCATTGCGGAGTATAATCCGTTACCAGATGTTCCCTGCACCATGGATAACCTCCTCCATCTCCACCACGCAGAATTTCATGACCTAAACTGCGGATAGCCCACAATTCGGTCACCATATTGGTCAGCTCACGCAAAGTATAATACAACTTCACCTTACACCCTTTTCCATGCCATTCCTTCACCATGGCTTTCAACTTTTCATTCGTCAGAAACGGATAATTGATATAAGGATTAAATTCATTGGCATGATGTACATTAATGATCTTTACTCCAGCCTGTACGTCTTCCTCCGCAGGTATCGGATATTGTCCATTGTGATAATAGCGGTCTGTAAACTGACTTCTGATATCCAATTCTTTCACTGGTGTAACAAGCAAGGCAAAACCAAAGTCCAGTGCCTCTCCTGCCTGCAGTTTCCGTTCTCCGCTATATACCGTCACCAATGTTTCCTTTTTCGATTTCCGGATTCGGAATCCCCCCTTTCCATCATTGCTCCAGCTTTGAGGATAAGCCGGATGATAAGCATTCAACAGGGGACCAGAGTAGGACGATCCTCGCAGCTCACAATGTATACCAGCCTTAGCCGAACCTATCCAGAAGCTGTCGAAAGGCCATAACCAGTCCGTTTTCTCGCTGACCGGAATCGATACACCTGAATGATTGATGGCTTTTACAGGTGTATCCCATTTCCCATCATACCATTCCGGAGTTTCCTGACCGGGAAGACCGGCTCCCAGAAATCCTGTTCCGACACTGCTGTTCACCGGTATCTCAAGCCGTACATCTTTTATGTGTAAATTGCGCTTGGGTGTCAGTGTATACACATAATTCATCCACCCATCAAACTCCATCCGTCCCTTGAAAGAAACACACAACTCGGCATCTTCTGCTTTCCAATATCCTTTTACCTGAGCCGGAGTCTGTTCCTCCAGCTGCGGAAGTGCCTGATATACCTTGCTTCCTTCTTCCGTTTCTACGACAAAACGTATCGGCTTTTCCAGAATATCGGTTCCCCAGGAAGTAATCTGCCGGGGAAGTCCGCTCTTCTTGTCCAGCACAACCTGCCGCCCCAGACAAGACAGGCGAAAACCATCTACCTGCATCTCCGTATATGGTTTCACCGGCACATCTTCTTCGCCTAAAGTTGAGTTCAGCCATCTCAAACGACTATGTCTCCAGGGCTCCCCATCCCCCCGGTCAGTCAGAATCTTTCCTTCTACCTGCAGGGAAACAGGAATTTTCTTTTCTCCGTGAAGACTGTCTGTCAAGGTTATGAATCCTGAATAGACTCCCTCTGCCAGCGATGCATCCACGTCAACCCCAAACCATAAAGGCTGTACCATTCCTTTCTTGATTCCCAGATCTCTCGTAAACGACTCTCCCTTCGGATCAACCCCTTCCAGATTAAAACAGGTTATCGCAGAAGCAGGAATGCGCTGCTTTCCGCATGTCAGATCAGTAGCCTGATAATCCACGATATTCAACGGCATCTCCGGACTCCATACTCCAATCTGAAACGCATAATACTCATTGGGAGCAGCTTTTCCTCTGAAACTCATCCCCTGACGGACATCCATCCATTTGGCCGGCAGATATTCCCGCATACGGATGGGATTCTCTCTATCCTCCGGGAAGACATACCAGTCTGATGAATTTTGTTTTCTATAATCTGCGATCTCTTGCCTGGTTGCAATCACCTCCATCGGATAAAAGCTGTCAAACCGGGTTCTCGACTCCAGACGTTCCACTTCAGCTTCCACGCAGTTCTTTTCCTGGCAAGCCTGTTCTTTCCAGAACTTATCCAGGGTCACCGTATCAGGCAAATACCCTTTCCAATAAGCCCCGCTGCCAGTCTGCACCTGATAAGGCAAATAATAAAAATAGTAAGTTCCCGGCTGACTCACCGGTCCAAACTGAATCTGACAAGACTCATTGTCAACCTTTATCTTCCTGACATTAGAGACTGTATCTCCCGTAACGGAATTGACAATCAGAAAACGTTTGTCTCCCGGATTCCGGTCCGGACGTCTCCATTCCATCTTCAAGGTTACAACTTCTGCTGCCTGATTGATCTTCAGTACAGCCCGGTGATTTCCCAGACCTTCCTCCCAGACATTCGAGGCTACAGCATAAGAATGATTCAAGCGGTTATGAGCAGTAATATTTACTGCCCATAAGCAACCGACGATGCCTAACAAAAAAACGTATTTTTTCATGGTTCAATTAAAAAAACAAATATTTCCAACACCAGCCGTTACATAGGAAAACGATATTCCTGACGGATTTCAACACCCGTCAAAGACGGATTGACGCAATCAGCCGGATGAATATCTTTTTCAAAGTAAATCGGTTCATCGGCAGATTTCAGTCCCTGAATGCGAACTATCAACGGATTGACTGCAGCAGATTCCTTCCAGCGGCTCGGACTAAGAATCCAGTCTGTTCCATCATAATAAGAATCACCTATCAACGCACCGTTCAGATAAGCATTAGCCACATCTCCTTTATAGGAAAGATAAGCCCGGGTTTCTTCGTCTCCCTGAAGCGCATCTGGAACATTGACTGCATAAAGAGCCAGATGCTCCTGTTCTGCAAATATAGAAGGTTTATTCAAATTACAGTCCGTAACAACCGACTGTTTATCAGAAGAAGTCCAGGTCGCATCTGTATTCCAAACCACCCGCTGGCCGTTAGACAGCAGAATTTCCAGTTCAGCCATCACTCCATCCGGAGCAGAGAAAGCCCATTCGTTTCCACCGGCCTTCAATAAATCTGTCACATCAGCACGCCAATATTCACCCATCTCTTCAGCCTGCACCTTCTGATTATTCAGCATCGAATAAGACTGCTTATCCGCGACATACCGAAGCCAGGCCTTTTCCACTTCTGCTATCGTATTCAGATAAAATCCCCGGCAAACAAGATCACCTGCCACCGGACGAATAGCCTTGGCACCATCCATTGGCGCAAGCTGGCGGAAAGTTGCTTTCAAGCTTCTGGGTTCTCCCTGAAAAGTCCGTTTCTTAAACTGCCCCTTTCCGTATATACACGCCTCAGCAGAAGACTGTTCGTCAATCAAAGTAATCTTTTTACCGTCAGATATCAAAGAAGAAGTTGTCAGTATCACATAGTCTTCTCCGTTGTTCGTTCCTTTCCAGAGCTGATCGGATTCTTCTTCCGTAAGTGTCACCAGACGAACAATACTTCCATCCGTGCAATTCAATGTTACCACACAATCCTTTCCTGGCCGGAGAGCATTGATAAACCATCCGTTCTTTTCTTTCTTGCAGGCTGCATGCACTGTCTCCACCTTATCTATACCTTCGGCTGACAAGAAATATTCACCGGCTATACCATCATCCTCAAAAAAGAAATAAGTGGTTTCATTTCCTTCTTTCATCGAACATACAGGCTGAACGGTTGCATATTTCAACAATGTCTTTCCTAAAGACTGATTGAACGGCCAAAGGAAATAAGCCTTGTCTGAAACTGTTATCCGTTGCCGTGGAATGCGCAGTGTCTCATCCTTCAGTTTCACCGTGAAACGTACATTCTTGAAATCCTGACGATGGCGGCGATACAAAATATTTGAACAGAACAGATATCCACTCTTTCCATCTGTGCGTACCGCCCACTGCAGATTTTCTCTCTTCTGATTGCTTGTCGGCAAATAAGCAACAGCCGGAGCCAGTGAAGGTCCAAAATCATTCATAAAATAATTATACTTCTTGGTCTCCTGCATAACTGTTCCCAATGTTCCGAATTCCCGAACAGGAGCCTGATAATCGTAACTGATACGAGGGCCGGAAGACTGATATGTACGTTTCTGTCCGACAGGGTTCGATCCTCCGACATACATATAGTATCCCATCAGATTGGCACCACACCCCAGGCGAAGGTTAATGTTCTCACCGGCCAATTCTTCGGGAACAACTGCCCGACGCGGATAGAAAGTAGTACTTCCTACACCGACCTCACAAGTAAAGAAAGGAGATTCGTTGTTTTCCCCACTCAACGATTCCACATCGCTCTCAATTTTAATAATATCTGTCCCGATATTGTCCGACAAGCGATTGTATGTGAAAAATTCAAAGTTAGAAACAGGGACCTCATTTTTCCCGGAAGTTGTCCAGGGAGCTTCTATATAGAAACCAGCATAAGGGATAATTTCTCCTTTAGGATATTCACTATCCAGCCAATGAGTCATTGTATACATAGGAACATCATATCCTATCTCGACCGCCATATTCTTTAATGCAGTCAGATGAGGAATAATCTGTCCGGGAACAACATATTCATTCTCCAGCTGTACAGCTATAACCGGTCCCCCGTCCTTATACATCATGCCTTTTACCTGACTGTAAACAGCTTCATACCAGCGACGCACATATTCCAGATACAGAGGATCATTGGAACGTGCCCGGAAATTATGATTTCCGACAATCCAGTCGGGCAATCCTCCATTCCGGATTTCGGCATTACAATAGGGCCCGATGCGAAGGTGTACTTTTAATCCCACTTCTTTACACAGTTCTACAAAACGATGCAGGTTCAGATGATCTTTCCAGGATAATTCCCCTTCAAACTCTTCATGAAGTGACCACAAACAATAAGTTGCAACAATATTCACTCCTGACGATTTCATCTTCAGCAGGGCATCACGCCAATAACGGGGATCCATCCGGCTATAATGAAACTCTCCCATTACCGGCACCTGTGGAACTCCTCCTTCTGTCAAATAAAGATTATTCACCTTTATCTCCTGACCGGACGGTCCCGGATTCCCCATTTTTATATATTCCACCTTCGGATAACTGATATTCTTCAAGTCTATCTGATATTGGGCAGACAGAGTTCCTGCTGCGAACAGACATGCAGATAATATAATTTGCTTTTTCATACTCATTCCATTCTATATATACCTATAATCTTCTTTGTCCAGCTTTCAAATAATAATAAATCATATAATAACGAATATGTTATATAAAGAAAACAACCTCTTTACCTTAATCAAAATACATATTACTTATCTCAAACTACATACTAAATTCAATTCATCAGTCAGTTCTTTCGATTATTTAAATCAACATCTTTAAACAAACTATTCCATACACCTGTTACAATCTTATATATTATATTTATAACCAAGGGATTCCTTTTATATTTCCTTCTTCCAGCATCCATTTATCTCTTTTATAACCGGATAAGCAGCCGCTACATCCGGATCTGAAAGAAAAGCATGTAAACTGGAACAACTTCATATTATTTATTTTTTATCAATAGAGGGTCTCCTATTATTACATGCGCATCAGTTTTATCAGCAGAATCATGAACAAAAAATCGGTTTACCACAAAGGATAATGAACGAATACCCTTTACTGGTACTGAGATTTTGTGTAATTCCGGATAAATTGACTTCGGACGTAACAATGGGGTAGAAGTCAACAACTTCCCGTCACCCCAAACTTCAAAAACACTTCCCCCCAGTGAAGACTTAGCAGCACCGACACTCAAACGAAGTTCATCAAACTCTCCATCAACCAGCCATGTATAAGAACTGGGAGAGCACAATGCCATTCCTTTTTCAAACGTTTGTCCTGTTGCCAAAAGTAGTTTATCGCCCGATTTGAAAGCTGCCGGCAATGTTAGATCCATTTCATTCCCTTCATGTAAGGCAACTCCGGTCTGAAGAACTTCCTTATATTTCCAGGGAACTCCTCCACCATATATGGTCAAATCCAGTACTGTACAACCTTCACCTGTCAACCACGTTTTATCGAGAGGTACCTTTATATCTGTATGCTGATAAGCTGGAATAACCGGCAGTTCTACTTCTATTCTCTTCAGCTTCCCGTTTCTTTCCAGTTTCAGAAAAACAGTGCCTTTCTTGGAATCAACCATACCAAAATTCTCTACTGTCAACAATAACTCACCATTCTGAATCTTCGGACGGCCTGCATCAATGATAGGATCGTTGTATGAAACACCCGGTAAACGGACATAACCGAACACCGGTTTCCCCGCATTATCTTTTCCCAGCATCTTACCTACAAAGTCATTCTCGGTAAAACCGGCAGAATTCCCACTAAAAACAACAACTAGATCATCTCCTTCTTTCTTTGTACTTTTCGCCGTTAACCCTTTTCCGAAATCAACTGCGGAAGGAGCACCAAATCTCAACGATGATACATCTACATCCTTTTCCGGTGAAAATCCCGGTTCTCCTTTTATTCTGACAGTGAAATCCTTCAATTTCAGGAAGGCATCCTTCTCCATCAGTTCTAGTCTTCGTGAAAGAATCAATGGTAAGGCTATATTCTTGGTATTATGATTATCATTTGGTTTATCCAAATCCTTCCGGCTGTCAATTACCGCAAAATAAATATGAGATGCTCTCCCATACTTATCCAACAACACACTTGGGCGTTCGTACTTATACCAGCGTTCACTTGTTCCATCCGGATGCTTTGCCACTTGATAATTATAGGCTATTCCAGGATCCCACACCCAGTTTACACCGTCTTTTGAACGCATATAGTAAGCAGTCCGTCCATACCAGTCATTATAGATTGCATGATATTGTACTTCATCACGCCAAATGATCGGATCTTCAAATATTCCTAAAGTACATGGATGCACTCCATGTGCATCAGTAACTTTACGAAAAGGTTTTAACCCATCTTCACTGATCCAGACCCGTCCTGGCTGATTAATCATCAAGACACTACCATCTTCACGAGAAACATAAGTATTATTGCTGGTATCCGGGCAAGAACCTCCTCTAAAATCCAGCAAAATTTTCCAACTTTTCCACGGACCATTGACAGACTTTCCGATGTAATCCTCAAATAAACCGCTAATAATATAATCTCCGTATCGGGAACGGAAACAAGTTACATTATGTCCATGTCCAATATCCGGATCTATCACTTTAAAAGGTCCAGTCGGACAAGATGACACAGCATGATAAACCCGCGAAGTTGGCCATGCATCAAAACCTTTACTTTCCGGCCAACGCGCACCAAACAAATGATACAAACCATCACTTTCCTGATGGACAGAACGGCACCAGTATGACCATTCAGGATCTTCAATACCATTATTTACATTACGTGGCCGTACATTGCTTCCTCCCCATACATCCGAACGCAAATCATCTTTACTCACTGGCATAGGAAGAATATGGTCAATAAAAGCAGCCCCATACACCAGACCTTGAGGAGCAACATAATCAGTCGGAGCATGTTCCCATGATTGCAATTCATCTGTAGGAAGTTTCTCTTTTTGATCTTCAGTTTGACCTTTTACTACATTTGCAGACAGAGCTATACCAATCAATACTGCATTTATTCTTTTCCAATCAATCATATTAACCTTCATTTATATTGTACACAATACTCCTGCCGGATTTCCACCGACTTCATCACTGGCAACACGCATTCCTCGCGCGTAATATTCTTCTCCAGATACATCGGTATATCTGCTGACTTCAAACCATCAACACGAATTGTAATGACAGGATTTGCATCAATCAAATCTGTATAACGGTTCAATCCTATAATCCAGTCGCTTCCATTAATGAAGTGATCATGAATCAGGCGGTCTCCAATATATGCATTGCCCACATCTCCTGTAGTCCGTATGTACAGACGGGTAGATAAGACCGGATTCAAGCCTTGCGGCAACCGAATCTGAAAGACAGACAAATGCTCCCTATCATCATATTTACCAGGTCTGGAAGCCGGTTCTTTCTCTGATACAGAAACTTTCAAATCCTCACTTTTCCATAAATGATCTGTATTCCATAACCAACGTGTACCATCCTCCAGCAACACCTCAATCTGAGCTGTAACTCCCTTCTCCGGCCGGGTCATGTTGATACTGAAATTATTCTGTCCCAACTTTATCCGATCTGTTATCTCTGCATACCGATATCCATCCATTGTTGTAGTCTGCACAAAAGTTTCATTCAGTTTAACCTGACATTCGGAATCCGACATATAGCGCAAATAAGCCCGCTCTATCTTAGACAACGAAGTTGCATCGAAATTTCGCTGAACCTTTTTCCCCGATTGTGGAGAAATACATTTGGCCCCATCCAATGGTGCCACTTCTTTTACATCCGCCTTATAATGTACTGGTTCAGAAGTGAAAGTCTGTGATACAAAGCGACCGTTATCAAAGCTCCATACAATCTGTTCACTTTCTTCACTACAGAAATAAGAGTTTTTGCCATCTGTCATCCACATGGAAGAAGAAAGGGAAACAAAATCTTTTCCATTCACCTTTCCTTTCCAAATAAGATCAGACTCTTTCTCTGTCAGTACCACCACGCGTATACTCTCTCCATCCTTTTTCACCACTTCCATTACACAATCTTTTCCTGCTTTCAGACCATCTATCCGGAAGCCTTTCTTCACCTTATGTACTTTACCGGTACTGATCTTTATTTCGCTTACCTCATCTGTACTCCATAAAAATTCAACCGGAATGTTATCATCCTCAAAGAAGAAGAAAGTCTCTACATCCCCATCCAGCATACGACAGACAGGCTGTGCAGTTGCATAATTCAAAGTTGCTCCACCCAGTTCAAGGTTAAAAGGCCAGAAGAAATAGCTGCCATTACCAATAGTCATTGGCGTACGGGGAAGCGCGACCTCCTCGCCTTTCAGACGAACTTTAAACTGTACATCCTCATAATCTTTCCGACTATGTTTATAAAGATAGTTCGAACAAAAAACAAAACCACTTTTCCCATCAGTACGTACCGCCCACTGTAGATTATCCCGGTCTTTATTGGTTGTAGGCAGATAGGATTTCATCTTCACCAGCTGTTCTCCAAAGTCATTCATGAAATAATTCAACTTCTTTGTTTCAATCATAGAAGCTCCCATTGATCCGAATTCTCTGATAGGAGCCTGATAATCATTGCTTACACGAGCAGTCTGCCGGGCCGTTGTATATTGTTCTCCTATCGGGTCTGTTTGTCCTACATATACATAATATCCCATCAGATTCACACCGCACCCCAGGCGAAGATTGATTGTTTCACCAGCCAGTTCTTCTGGGACAACAGCCCGTCGCATATAATAATTAGGAGTTCCTACCCCTACTTCACAGGTAAAATACGGAGCATCACTTCCACTGCCATCCAATGTTTCTACCTTCCCCGTCGTTTTTATAAAGTCATTACCTATATTATCTGAAATTCTGTTGTACGAGAAAAACTCCTGTTCTGTCGTCGGATTTTCTTTATCTCCATAGCTGATCCATGGTGTTTCAAGGTAATAGCCGGCATAGGGAATCACTTCCCCTTTCGGATAATCACTCATCATCCAGTGAGTCATAGAATAGACGGGAACATCAAACCCTTCCTCTATGGCTATCTTTTTCAATGCCATGATGTGAGGAACCACCATTCCCTCCGTTACATATTCATTCTCCAGCTGTACAGCCACAACAGGACCGCCATCCTTATATAACAAGCCTTTTACCTGTTGGAAGAGACTCCTGTACCAATATCTCACGTACTCCAAATAAACCGGATCATTGGTACGCGTCCTGAAACTTGCATTTTTTTCCATCCAATCAGGGAAACCGCCATTCCTGATTTCTGCATTACAATATGGACCGATTCTCAAATGAACCTTCAAACCCAATTCATGACATAACTGTACAAATTTCCGAAGATTATTCCGGCCTTCCCAGTTCTGCCGCCCTTCGAATTCTTCATGTAGCACCCATAGTGTATACGTAGATACAATATCCACTCCAGAGGCTTTCATCTTCATAAGATTCTCTCTCCAATAACGTTCGTCCATCCGGTTATAGTGAAACTCTCCCATTACTGGAAGTTCAGGCTTTCCACATTCTTCCCAATACAGGTTATTAATACGTATTTCTTTTCCAGCAGGACCAGGATTTCCCATTTCCAGGAAACGGATAGGAGACGGAACGATATCACTCAAATCAATCCGGTATTGAGCTGACAAACCGGCAGCACAAAAGACCAAGACCGAAAATAATGCTTTCTTTCTCATAGATTCAATTATTATTTCTTAACAATAAGGCACATAACAAATCTAATTACCGTAAAAAACGATAACCTAAAGTATAAACTACGGTGTGGCACTATTGTTCTCACACCGTAGCATTCAGCATCTTAGTAAAAATTTACTTCTGGAAGCCTATTATTTTAATAGTCCAATTGGCAATATCTCCATTACCGGCCATTACCGCATAGGTGAATTCTCCTGCAGAGAAATCACTAGGGAATACCCCCATCGTGGGAGCGCCGTTCAATGGTGTGATACGTGAAGCTGTAGAAGCATCTACATTGATAGCCAATGTACTAAGCGAAACTTGTTCACGGATAGCAGAAGTGAATGTCTGAGTAGCGTCCGGCACATTGATTGTACATTCCACCACTTTACGGTCATTATCAAAGGCCTTTTCCACTTCCATTTCCTGTATACGCATCCTTTGACCAGATTCATCCCACCAGCGATATTCAAAACGTACATTCGTAATATCATTCAAATCATACGTTTCCAGTTCATCCAATCCGGCTTTGAGACAAGAGGTGTTCAACAAAGCCAAAATAGCCAACAACAATGTATAATATACTTTTTTCATCTTGATACGGTTTTAATTCTATATTCACTCGATTTACCATCCCTCATTCTGATCCAAAGACGGATTGTTCACTCTTTCTCCTTCTGGAACAGGGAACAAGTAGCGTCTCTTAGTAAAGACACGCTCATTGTCTGTTACATGTAAAGGTAATTCTATGATTTCAAAGTTCTTTCCATCTGCAGAAATACTAATAGCATGATGTGCTTTATTCAATTCATCTATTGTACCATCTCCATCAGCCTTTCCCCAACGAAGCAAACTCCAGTAACGGTCTCCTTCATGTACCAGTTCTACACGACGTTCATTTTTGTAGGCTGTCCAAGCCTCCTGTGCAGACAACCCTTTAGGAAGTTCAGGCAATCCACCATGTACCGTACGTGTCTTATTGATATAATCAATCGCTGTATCGATATCCCCCATACGCAGCATGACTTCCGCATAATTCAGGTAAGACCGTCCCAAACGCAAAATAACTCTATGATAATAAGTCGGATCAGAATACCATACCGTTCTTCCTGTATAGACACCCTTACGCCAGATATAACCAGTCAAGGTCGGTCCCCAAGTACCATCAGCACGACAATCCCAATGTAAATTACCTCCCCAACGCATAGTAACGATACTGTTAAAATATTTAGCAGAATCCTGTACTATCGTTGCATAGAAACGATGATCTCTATTCTTATAGATTGCCTGTGAAACATAGCCGCCATTCGAAAGATAATTCTGATAATAAGAAGTTTCATTCCACTTTTTGGCAGTACCATCTTCATCCACTACCTCATAAGCATCTACCAGATCAGATGAAGGGAAAGAAGTAGGCCAGCCTTCAAAAGCATCCGACAAACGGGGTTCTGCAGTTTCCTTAATTTTGTCATTGGTAGCATTGGGTACAAAATCCATCATCCAGGTTCCAGAAAAAGTTGTATTGGTTTCATGCTGCCAGTGAGCCAAGATTATTTCTTTTGAATTCAACGCATAATCAAAATCATTGAACATCTTTTCATAATCTGTATCCAACTCATATTGTCCCAAAGCAAACAAGTCTTCACTCGCCTTCTTGGCAACAGCATAATATTCCTCCTGTCCGCTCTCAATATAAGCAGCTCCATGCAAAGCCACTTCCGCAATCAGTGCATAAACAGCCCCTTTTGTCAACATTCCCTGCTGATTATTTAAAGATACCGGTAAATCTACCGCAGCCTCCTGCAAATCTTTCAAAATAAAATCATAAGTATCCTTTATGGTAGCAGTACGGGAAAATTGCATCTCTTCATCGGGATCAATGACACGATCAACAATCATCAGCTTTCCGAACAAACGTGCCCGCGTATAATAAATGATACCTCTTAAAGCCTTTGCCTGAGCAACCAGATATTTACGGTCATTTTCCATAAAAGTAGTATTCTCAGACATCTTCTGAATCATAAGATTACACTTACGAACTTGATCATATACATTCCACCCGGCATCATAATAATTATCAATCGCTTCCTTGTTCAGATTTGAATCATCAGGCTTATCCTGAATCACGTCATTATCTGTCCAACGGTCGTTATAAATCAATTTTCCTGCTGCATCATTCAGTGTAGGATATAAGAAGGCTTGAGATAATTCCGGACTTTCCCAAATATCGTTTTCCGTAAATTTATCCAAAGGACCTTTGTCTAAAATATCACTACAACCGGTAAGACCAGTCACCAAAGTCACAAACAATATACTTTTAAATGTCTTTTTCATAATCATTAAAATCCTACAGTTACACCAAATGAATAAACTCGTGAAACCGGATATCCACCATTTGTATTGGTTGTTTCCGGATCGAAATAATCGGATACTCCAGATACAGTAAACAAGTTGCTTCCAGTCAGGTTAACTCGACACGCTGTCAGCCATTTCACATTTTTCAACAACTTATATTTAAAATCATAAGCTAATGTTAAATTCTTTAAACGCAAAAATGAAGCATTCTTCAAATAGAAAGAAGATTCAATATAATTATTATCTCCATTCACTCTTGAAGTTGTAGAAATTCTAGGGAACAATGCATCCGTATTATCCGGTCGCCAATAATCCAACTGATAAGTATTCTTTATGTTCTGCGTATCAGCCGAACGTGCGGCGATTCCAAACATCATGTGACGTTTACCCGTACCATAAAACAGACCGGACAAAGAAAAGCCTTTATACGAAAGCAGAAAATCTACACCATAAGTGAAATGTGGAGAAGTAGGCATACCATAACGCACCTTATCTTCACTATTCACCTTTCCATCACCATTAATATCCTGATATACGATATCACCTAATTTTGTTTCTGTTGATTCAGGACGACGAGGATAGCCTAACACCTGTTCCACAGACTGGTACAATCCATCATCCACAAGTAGTAAGCCATAATAATCCGTCTGATGAGTACCTCGCTGATAAGGATTCATCAGAGAAGAAAGAGACTCACTTACATTCTTCACATATAAGTTATTATAATAAGTCATGTTAGTCCCAACTTCATAATTAAAGTCATTGCCCACCTTATCAGACCAACATACAGAAACTTCGAAACCTTCACGGCGATGCTCACTATCCGATTTGATCTGTGGTAGTGCTGTTCCTAACGGAGTGATATAACGGTCGGCCGGGCTCATCAGACCACCTTTAGTTATATAGAAGAAATAATCAACAGAACCTTTCAAACGATGTTGGAAAAATGCATAATCCAATCCGTAGTTATATGAATCACGGGTATACCAGCTCAATAGTTCCGGAGAGACCAATGCACCTTCATTAAAACCTGAATACAGATTTCCACCAATACAGATCGCATTTTCCACCATATTATAAGTTGATAAATAACCAAAACGATTTACTCCAGTCTCAGTACCTGTCTGTCCGTAGGAACCGCGTAATTTCAGCAAGTTAACATTTTTCAATTCCAGATTTTTGAAGAATGGTTCTTCTGTGATATCCCATGCCAATGCTACTGACGGAAAGAATCCCCAGCGATGGCCTGGAGCAAAGTTATCAGAGCCATCATAGCGGAAACTTCCTTCAATATAATAACGGCTGGCATAATCATATTTTACACGTCCCACAAGTCCCATACGACCTCCTTCCGATGAATTTCCGGTATTAGTCATACCGATAGAAGATCCGGCAAAAAGTTGATCTACTGTTGTAGAAAGATAATCCTTTCGAAAAGCCTCAAAATTAAATCCTTCATTTTCGGAAGCTGTAAATACAGCCTTGGCATCAATCGTATGCACATCAGCAAAAGTACGTAAAAATGAAGCATTCAGTTCAAAATTATATTGTGAACCAAAATAAGCTTCCTCTTTCAACGTAGGATTAGCAACTTGTAACGGTGTTCCGTCTAAGCCATATTGAGGAGCACGAGCATTCAAGGTTTTTACATGTGTAGCATTCAAACGATAATTGAACATCGTTCCGAAAGAAAGGCCTTTAACCCAAGGAACTGCCCATTCTGCCAATAACTGAGTATTAACAAACATACCATCATTCTTAGCATAACCTGAACGTTCATCCATTTCCATCATAGGATTATCAGAAATAGAATTCAATGTTCCATCCGGATTAAAAGCTATATCTGTTGGATTCTTAGAATTTAAATGCTCCCAAATAGAATTGGCAGAAAAACTCGGATACTTTTTCTTTTCCATTGCACCATTTACATTTAATCCAACCTTCAGACCTATTTCCTCAAAAGTCGTATTAACATTGCTTCTTAAAGTATAACGAGAATAATTCAATGCATCCGAAGTGTACAAACTTCCCTGCTCAAACATACCTAAAGACACATAATAATTCAGATTTTTCTGATTACCATTAACAGAGAGTGAATGACGATATTCTGGTGCAAAATTCTTTAGTCCAAGATCATACCAATTAGTGTTGGGGTAACGATAAGGATCAGTCTGATTCCGGAATAATTCCAGTTCTTCCGGAGAAAAAATAGCATATTCTCCCATCCCATCATATTCTGCAGCCTGATTCTGTACGGTAGCATAAGTGTATGAGTCAAGCCGTTCCGGTAATATTGCTGGCTGACTAAACTGGGCATTAAACGAATAATTTATAGAAGTTTTACCTTTCTTTCCTTCTTTTGTCTTGACCAGAACAATACCATCTGCAGCCCGGGAACCATATACAGCCAATGAAGCTGCATCCTTCAGAATTGACATGCTTTCTATATCATCGGCATTCAATGTATTGAAATCCCATTCTGATGCAATAACTCCATCAATAACATAAACAGGAGTTCCACCACCACGAATTGAAATTTTTGGAGTACTGCCAGGTTCACCTCCCTGATTCTGAATAACGACACCAGATGCACGACCTTGCAAAGAAGAAAGCATATTTGATTCTGGAAGCCCCTGCAGTTTTTCCCCTTTAACAGCAGTAACGGCAGAAACCATTTTCTTTGCAGAAGATGTACCATAACCAATAACTACAACTTCATCCAGCATTTCTGTATCTTCACGGAGTTTCACTTTTATATCAGAACCATCAACCGTTATCTCCTGTGTCTGATATCCTACGTAAGAAATACTCAAGAGTGCTCCTTCGGGAACTGTCAATGTAAACTTTCCGTCGAAATCGGTAATTGTACCGTTGGTTGTACCTTTTTCCTGTACTGTACCTCCAATAATCGGTTCACCAGCAGCATCAACAATCACTCCGCTTACTGTACGTTTCTGCCCTGTAACAGACTTTGGTTGTTGAAAAATAACAATATGATTGCCTTCGATACGATAAGATAACCCACTCCCGGCAAGAGCCTTGTCAAGAACCTCCTGAATATTACCTCCATCTATATTCATTTTTTTCTTTCTGACAGCATCGGTTACCTTATTGTTATTATAATCAACAGACATCTGGGTCTGCTTTTCGATCTGTTTAAAAATTTCTTGCAAAGTCATAGCTTTCTCTGGAAGCCGAATGACCTGTTGTTGGGCATAAACCTCTCCCGCACAAAATACTAACGAAGACAATGCTAGTATTTTAGTGTTTTTTATAGACTGATTTAGGACTTTCTTATAATTTAATTTCATATTTTTGCGCATTAGATTTATTGTGTATCACTTAATATTCTTTTTCTCAGGAAGAATGTATTTATAGCAGTAGATCTATGATTTCAAATATCGGGAAGTTGTTGTGGAAGGCACTTTCCGATATTTTTTTCTAACGGTCAGCAGCACCTCCTTTCCCGGTTGACCGCAAGAATACGACATTTCCATCTATGGAATATTCCATATTGCTACCTGCCAGCATCAATATGCGCATCACCTCTTCAATCGTTTCATTAGGTTTAAATTTCATTGTATACATTTCATTTAAATTTATACTCTTATCATATCTGAATGTTACGTCATAACGTCTTTCTAAGGTCTTCAGGACTTCAGACAAGGGCCGGTCAACAAAACGGGTCTCACCTTCTGTCCACGAAGTAAAGACTTCAGCTTCGACTCTGAATAATTCAAAACGGTCATCCTTATTATGATATACCACTCTGTCATCCGGATTCATTGTCAACCCTTTTGTCTCATCATCAGTCCGATAAACTTTCACACGACCAGTTTTCAATGTAGTCGTAATCTCATCTTCTCCCGGATATGCTTCAACATTAAAAGTGGTTCCAAGCACACGAATAGCCAAAGGACCTGTACGTACGACAAAAGGTTTTTCTTTGTCATGCTCAACTTCAAAATAAGCTTCTCCTGAAAGGAAAACCTTGCGATTCTCTCCATAAAACTTTTCAGGATAAATAAACAAGGTCCCGGAATTAAGCATTACTTCCGTACCATCAGAAAGTATTATCTTTTTCTGTTCTCCTAATGGAACATAACATTCAATCATGTCTGAACTTTCCAACACTCGGAAGTTCATCACTTGCCAGACCGTCAACCCCGTTATTAAAGGCAAGAGAATAATTGCAGCATACTTCCATAATATTTGCTTCCAGCCGATTCTCCGTTCTGAAAGGCCAATGCGTCTTTTAACAGCTTGCAATGCAACCTTCGTTTCCTCATCCGAAACCTGAGCCCCATCTATTTCATTCCATATACGAAACATAGCCTCATCCGTTTCTGCAACATGCTCCTGCCCTCTTAACCAGCGAACAACTATACGGCGTCCTGATTCGGGCAACATTCCGTCTGTTAGCCGACGGATGATCTGATATATCTTCGTTTTATTCATATTTCATGGTTTTTGAAAAGTAAGACTGCTTTCTGAGAAAAAACACGTATGCCCATTTTTAGATTTAACATTTATTTATACAACATCTTCATCAGACATTGCAAACAATTATCACATAAGAAGTCTATCAGTCTTACAGACATCAGGAAAAAAGAATCTCGTCTGATTGGAGAAATCAGATCGCTCAGAATCCTAAAACAATAAAATCTTTAATGATTCCGCTATTTTCCGAAGCATCGCTAATGCTGCTGTCAGATGGGTTTCTACAGTACGCTTACTTATACCCAACTGATTGGCTATTTCATCATTGCTCATTCCTTGCTTACGACTCATACAAAAAACTCGTTTTCTCTGCTCTGGCATTGTATCTACTGCCTTATCTATCAGTTCTTCCAGTTCATGACTGAAAACCAAATCCTCAACTTCATCCAGAGACGGAGTTGCAAAAGCATCCTCCAAACCTATGATCTGAATATTCCGGGTACGATTCCAATAATCATAAAGTGTATGTTTGGTTGATTGATAAATATAAGCATTCAGATTTTTCACCATTTTCAAAGAAGTCCGAGAGCTCCACAAATGAACAAAAGTATCTTGCGCCAAATCTTCTGCCACTTCTACGTTACCTGTCATGCCATAAAGAAAAGTCTTTACCCGTGGATAATAGACCAGGAACAGTGTATCAAAAGCCTTTACACTTCCCTGGCTTAAAGCTATTATATCAATAATCGTATTATCCGCAGGTTTCATAACTAAAGATTAGATTTTAGATGTCATCATCGAAATAAACCATTCATTGTTTTCTTTTTTTGAGTCACAAATATAGTGAAAAAATCAAAATCTGTCTTTTTTGCGGATAAAATGAGAGAATAACTTAAATATTGATCATTCCATTTATATATTCTCTTGTATAAACTTAGATCATTTCTTAAATTTAAACTCTATTCGGAAATAAATAAAGTTCTTTCTCTTTCATTTTTATGAAAGTTTTCCTTCTTTTGTGAACAGATCTTTAATTTATATATCCTATGAAAAAAACTATACAAATCTTTATTACTACCTGTCTTTTATTAGTTCAGGGATACAGCCAGGCACAAATAATTGACCAGATTCCATTTGAATTAGCCTCCGACAACAGAATCTATCTCAAATGCAAAGTCAATAACAGTGATACATTAAGATTCCTGTTTGATACTGGAGCAACCGATATGATTATGAATCCGAATTCTCCACGATCAACCTATTCCATTCAATTTGACTCACAAGTGACAAACAATGGTGCAACAGGAACAAACTTAATTCAAGCAAGTTCAGACAATGAACTTCAATTAGGGAATATGCAGATCAAAAGACTGCGCTTCCTTTCTATTCCCTATCCTCCAAACTTCTGGGATGGAGTAATCGGCCTTAGTTTCATCAGTCAATATCCTCTAAAACTGGATTATGATACAAAAACCTTATATGTTTATGAAAGATCTTCCTTCATACCTCCGAAAAATGCCATAGTCCTAAAAATTGAGTATGCTCTCGGCGTACCACTGATTCCTATACAGGTCAAAGTAAACAACAGAATATTCAATATGAAAGTAGAAATCGATACTGGATCAGACCGGGTATTGGATATGAATACACCATTTGTACGTCAGAATGATCTACTCGGCACTCAAAGCCCTTTTGCCATTTCCCGCATAACCAGTTCCGATTCCAATGCCGGAGAACTTCAAAACGTTTTCTTCGATGAAGTCCGGTTGGGTAACATGAATTTCTATAAAATACCGGGAGCTTTCTCTACAGTAACGGAAGGAGTACAAGCCAGTCAGGAAATGGATGGAGTACTGGGAAATAATTTTCTTCAGAGATTTAACATCACTCTGGACTTGCAGAACGGATATATCTATTTAGAGCCTAACAACCTAATATACAAACCTTTTTATCATTTTCTCATTAAATAGGAAGTATATCTTAAATTGCAGACAAAGCCTCCATGACATTTTTGTTGCAATTTATTTATTTTACTTTCATTCTGAACAATATTTTCCCGATACCATAACAGGCATTCTGTTTATATCTGCCAGTCTGGAAGAAAATATACAGCTTTCGTGTATACATATACACAATATCTGTACTTTTATTCCGGTATTATGCACTTCTGAGACGAATAAAAACAAAAAAATGCGGAAAGAAAAAATCTTTTCACCGAATCAAAATGGTAAAAACGCCGAAACAGATAAGCACAAATGACTATTCGTTTTCTGAAAATGGCTTTCCAAAGCATTTCAAGGAACTGGAAGATATAGTAACAGAGACTTTTCCAAGAGGTCAGAAGGATAACAAATACGGCCTATAACCAACAGCAGAAAAGCAAAAGAAGGAAAACAAGAACTGTAATAAAGCATAATGAGCCTCTATATATCTTTCCGTTCTCCTGAATCCTTCTGAGAATCGCATTTTTACAATCAGCATGTACAAGAGTACAAAACATGAGACTCTCATTTACTCAAAATATCAAAAAGACAAAATCTGAATAATATTAACAAAATGTCAGAATAAAAACATCATAACAATTCACAAGAAGATCCAGGATACAAGATTAATCACAAGATTTATATTGAAAAGAAACTGCTTCTAAAAAAAACATTAACTTTGCCACGTCAAAACAGTAACAACATAACAATTTATATTGTTAGTTTATGCTGTATTCACACCTTTTACAACAATAAACTATGAATATGAAAACAAAGACACCGGCCATCTTCATCGGCATTCTATTTTTAACCGGATGCCAGAACCTTAAAGAAGTAGACACAACCGTATATATGGATCCCAGCCGTCCCGTGGAAGAACGCGTGGAAGCATTGCTGGAACAAATGACACTGGAAGAAAAAATCGGCCAGATGGATATGGTTTCCGAATGGGATCAGGACAGCATCATGAAAGCCGGATATTACGATTTCGGCGCATGGATTGCGGGGCAGGAGCCCGAAGCAGCCAATCTCCTTCAGTCGTTCTCGGAGAAAACCCGCCTGAAGATCCCCTATCTGATCGGCATGGACGCCGCACACGGATACGCTACCCTGCAGGGAAGAACCATTTATCCCACATCGGTCAGCATGGCAGCCACTTTCAACCGCAGCCTTACGGAACAGGCTGCCCGGAAGGCTGCCGCCGAAATACGGTCGGCCGGAACCAGTCGCAGGCACTGGAGAAAAGCATCAATGCCAGACGCTCGGTGGAGGATATCCGGCTGAAAACAACCGTACGCGTCCTGCAGACTGAATGATCGCATTTTTTTATCTTTAAACTGAATATCACATGAGGCAGATTCTGATTATTTGTTTCCTGCTGGTCTTTCCGGCCGTAATCCGGGCGGAGAAGACCCTGAAAGTGGCCTGCGTGGGCAACAGCATCACTTATGGTGCGGGCATTGCAGGCAGAGAGAATAATTCGTATCCGGCGCAACTGCAGCAACTGCTAGGCGAGGGATACCGGGTAGAGAACTTCGGGCATAACGGGGCAACGGCGGCTTCGTGGGGGGATTATCCTTACACGGACATGCCCGAATTTGAACGGTCGAAGGAGTTTGCACCCGACATCGTACTCCTGAAACTGGGCACCAACGACACCAAGCCGCAGAACTGGCGCGGGGCAGAGCCGTTTGCCGCCGAACTGGGACGGCTGGCGGACACTTACCGCAACCTGCCTTCGCATCCGCAGGTGATCGTGCTCACGCCCGTGCGCTGCTTCCTGACCGAGGAGGGAACCATCAGCCCGCAGAAGATCGCCGGCGAAGTGAGACCGGCCATGGAAAAGCTGGCCTGCGAGCGCGGACTGGGCATCATCAACCTGTTCAACCTGTTCGGCGACCGATGGGACGCTACGCTCATGCCCGACCGCCTGCATCCTTCGGCCATCGGTGCGGGGATGATCGCACGCAAGGTGGGCGATTACCTGCTCGCCGGGAAAAAGGGACGGAAGCCTTCGTTCGTGCCGGAAGGGGCTACGGCTTTCTGTTTCCACGGATTCCGGGGATATGACTTCCGCTCGGAAGGGACGGACTGCAAGGTGGTCTGCCCGGCACGGGAAGCGGAAGGAAGGCCCTGGGTGTGGCGCGCACGTTTCTGGGGGCATGAGCCGCAGACGGACATCGACCTGCTGGAGAAAGGATTCCACATCGTCTACTGCGACGTGGCCGACCTCTACGGATCGGACAAGGCGACGGAGCGCTGGGACAGGTTCTACCGCTATCTGAGAAAACACGGATTCCATCGCAAGGCGGTGCTCGAGGGCATGAGCCGCGGGGGACTGATCGTCTACAACTGGGCGGCGAAGAACCCGGACAAGGTGGCGTGCATCTATGCGGATGCACCGGTGATGGACATCACCAGCTGGCCGATGGGAAAGGGCAGTTCCGAAGGGTCGGCAGAAGATACGCGCCGGATGATGGAGGTGTACGGCTTCGGCAGCGAACAGGAAGCGGCGGAATGGAAGGGTAATCCGCTGGATCATGCCGGACGGATAGCACGCGCGGGCATCCCGGTCCTGCACGTGGTAGGCGATGCGGACACCGTGGTACCCGTGGCAGAGAATACGGCTGTCTTCGAAGCGGAAATGAAACGGCTGGGAGCGCCCGTCAAAGTGATCCACAAGCCGGGAATCGGCCATCATCCGCACTCGCTCAACAATCCGGAACCGATCGTGAAGTTTATTCTTCAGGCTACGGGACGCTACGGGAATCCGTGTACGCAGGCGGTACCGGGCAACGAGTTCCGCTCGGCGGCCGGATGGAAAGAGGGCAGCGAATGGCATACCGTGGAACGCGACATCGAGGAATCGCTGCAGGGACGGCAGCTGAAACTGCTCCTGCTGGGAAATTCCATCACACAGGGATGGGGCGGACAGCGCAAACTGGTCACCTGGAAACCGGGAAAGGCGGCGATGGACCGGGTGCTGGGCGAAGGTTGCTGGGAATCGGCCGGTATTTCGGGCGACCGCACGCAGAATCTGCTGTGGCGCATCCGGAACGGGAACTACAACTGCTGCCGGCCGGAATATGTAGTGGTGGCCATCGGCATCAACAACCTCGTTGTGGGAGGTGACTCGGCGGATGAAACGGCTGAGGGAATCGTAGCGGTCACCGAAGAGGCGTGCCGGCAGTTTCCCGACTCAAAGATCATTCTGCTGGGACTGTTCCCTTCCGGAAAGGAGAAGGACAGCGGAGTGCGCCGGCAGTGTGACCGGATTCACGAGGTGCTTGCCGGCCGGAAGTTCGGCAAGAAGGTGACGTACGTGAATCCTTCGCAGTGGTTCCTCGATAATCAGGGGACAATCCGCGAGGGACTGTATATCGGCGACTATATCCATCTCACGGAAAAAGGATATGAATGTGTGGCTGAACATCTGAAGGAACTGATCCGGTAACGTCTGCAGGAATATGAAGAAGATCGTAAAAGTATGGATGCTGGCTGTTCTGCTGGGCGGAACAGCCGCAGACCTGTGCGCACAGACGGTATGGCATGATCCGGCAACTGACGGATCACAGGCGGCAACGGAAAGATCACAGACGGCTACGGAAAGATACATCCGTTTCATTACAAACGCGCCTTCGGTGGAGATCCGCTACCAGATGGCAGACTCAGCGGACCGTCCCTGCAGGGCAGCTGCCGGAGCCGGTGGAATGGATCTGTATACGACCGACTGCAACGGACAGCAGCAACGGTGCGAAGGGGTCTGCCAGTCCGGCGACACACTGCGCTGGATTTCCCGGGAGCTGACGTATCACAATACGCATCAGGAGGGGAATGAGTTCACGCTGTTTCTTCCACCCGGCAACAATGTCCGGTGGATGCAGATCGGCGTACCCGAAGGAAGCCGCTTCAGTTTTCTGCGCCCTTCTGCCGAAAGGCCGGTTGTCATCTGCAGTCCGTCCGCAACGCTGGGCGCCTGCGTTTCGCGGCCGGGAATGGCATGGACAAATATCCTGCAGCGCCGGCTTGACATGCCGGTAATTTGCATGGATGACTCCGGAAACGGACAGGCCGGTGAGAAGTGCTTCGCACAGATGGCGGAGACGGACGCGGCTGTGTTTGTCATCAACTGCAAACCGGGAAGGAACGGAAAGGAAACAGAAGAGTTCCGTAAATGGCTGGAGAAGGGGATCCGGACGATCCGCACCCGAAGCAAGGCTCCGATTCTGCTGGTAACGCACGACTGCATGGGGTGCCGGAATTCCCGGACCGGAGCAAAGAATCTCCGGCAGGCCGGCCGGGAAGTGCAGGCAGTCTGCGAAGCAATGAGGAAGGAAACGGAAAACCTCTTCTGCCTGACAGTCCGGAAACCGGAAGCATCAACAAACAGAATCTCTGCAACAGACCGAAGCATGGAGCAGTGTGCCGATATCTGTTATCAGAAGATTGCAGAACTTCTGTTTCCGGAACTCGGATCGCTGTCGTTCACTCCCTGCCGCCAGCACCGCGATTCATACACGTACCGGTGGACGGACCGGCACGAGGAGATCCTGAAATATAATGCGAAGGTGAAACCGGAGATCGTCATGCTCGGCAATTCCATCACGCACTTCTGGGGCGGACTGCCTTTCGAGAAGCGGAGAGTGGCCGATGACATCTGGCAGGAACTCTTCAAAGGCAGGAGAACTGTCAATCTGGGCTACGGATGGGATCGCATCGAAAATATCCAGTGGCGCATCCTGCATGGCGAACTGGACGGCTACCACGCACAGAAAATCTTCATGATGCTGGGAACGAACAACCTGGACATCAATACGGACGAGGAAATCGTCAGGGGTATCCGGGAAACAGTCTGTCTGATTGCCGGAAAGCAGCCTCAGGCGCAGCTTTATGTCGTCAGGATTCTGCCGCGCCGGGACCGGGAAGACAGACTCCGTTCGCTGAACGACCGGCTGGAACGGGCACTCGCGGATCTTCCCCGGGTACAGGTGATCGATCTGTCGGAAGCACTTACCGGAAAGGACGGAAAGATCAGAGAGGAACTGTTCTCCGACGGCCTTCACCCCAACCACGAGGGATACAGAATCATCGCCGGACATCTGAAACCGTTTCTTGAATAAAAAAAAATACAGGCTGACAGCCGGAAAAAACAAACATAAACAGATATTTTGTTTGTCTGTTCCCTGCTGCCAGCCTGTATCTATTATAACTCATTCAAGCACTAACAAAGCCTGTTACTCTTCCGGATGGCGCGAGAAGGAATAAGGCAGATCATTCTCCAGAATGCCGCGGGACAGATTGGGTGTCGCACTCATCTCACATTCAATACGGCCTCCCTGCTGCAGGACGGCATGTTCCAGATAGTTTGCGGTATGCTCTTTCCCATTGACAAGCATCCTATTGAGGTAATAATTTGCGGGACTATTGCCGGGAGCGGCAATTTCCATCACATTCCCGTTTTCAAAATGAAGGAGAGCCTTCCTGAACAGCGGTGCCCCCAGAACATACTGATCTGTTCCCGGACATACCGGATAGAAGCCCAGCGCCGAGAATACATACCAGGCAGAAGTCTGTCCGTTGTCTTCATCCCCGCAATAGCCGTCGGGAGCAGGTGTGTAAAGACGATCCATCACCTGACGCAGCCAATATTGCGCCTTCCAGGGCTGGCCGGCATAATCATACAGGTAGATCATGTGCTGGATGGGCTGGTTGCCATGAGCATAATTCCCCATGTTCATCACGGTCATCTCCCGGATTTCATGGATCACCTGCCCATAATAACTGTCATCAAACAGGGGCGGGACATGAAACACCGAATCAAGCATCTGCACGAAACTGTCTTTTCCACCCATCAGACTGATCAGTCCCTGCGGATCATGGAACACAGACCAGGTGTAATGCCAGCTGTTACCCTCGGTAAAGGCATCTCCCCACTTCAGCGGAGAAAAGGGTTTCATGAACGTACCGTCCTGATTCCTGCCGCGCATCAGCCGGGTTTCGGGATCAAAGAGATTCCTGTAGTTCATCGCACGGCGTGCAAAGACCTCCAGTTCTTTCTCCGGACGGCCCAGCTTCCTGCCCAGCCGGTAAATGCACCAGTCATCGTAGGCATACTCCAGCGTACGGGCCGCATTCTCATTGATCTTCACATCATACGGGATATATCCCAGCCGGTTGTAGTATTCATAGCCCAGCCGTCCGGACGAACTGACCGTGGGATGTGTGCCGCCGGCACCCGCCATCAGTCCGTTCCACAGTGTTTCCGTATCGTCCACGCAAATCCCTTTCAGGTATGCATCGGCCAGGACGGAAGCACTGTTGTTGCCCACCATGCAGTCACGATGGCCGGGACTGGACCATTCCGGGAAGAAGCCGCTCTCGCGGTAAGCATTCAGAAATCCCTCCTGCATCTCCCGGCTGACGGAAGGATACATCAGGTTCAGCAGCGGAAAGAGACAGCGGAACGTATCCCACAGCCCGGTTCCGGTGTAATAATATCCCGGCAACACCTGCCCTGTCGTGGGACTGTAATGCACGGTCTTTCCGCGGGCATCCACTTCATGGAACTTGTGAGGGAAAAGCAGCGAACGATACAGACAGGTGTAGAACGTGCGGTACTGATCCAGCGTTCCCCCTTCCACTTCCACACGTCCCAGCACCTCGTTCCAGCGGTCCCGGCCCTGCTGCGCCAGCTCTTCCAGCCCGGCATCGCCCAGCTCCTTCAGATTCAGTTCTGCCTGTTCCGGACTGATGAAGGACGATGCCACCCGCACATGCACCTGCTCCCCCTTTGCCGTACGGAAGCCCACCACGGCCCCCGCATGTCCGGCCGTCTGCTCCAGCACATTTTCCGTCAGCACGGAATCGGCAAAGGTCGCCTGGTACTCAAAAGGCCTGTCGAAGACCATGACAAAATAATTGCGGAAGCCGGCAGGCACTCCCCCGCTGTTACGGGTGGAATACCCCACCACCTTGTTCTCTCCGGGAATGATCCGGACCGACGATCCCCTGTCGAAAGCATCCACCACGACATACGCCAGCTCCGTCTCCGGGAAGGTGAAGCGGAACAAGGCCGCCCGCTCCGTGGGAGCCATTTCCGCCACGACATCATGTTCGGCCAGATATACCTTATAATAGTAAGGACGCGACGTCTCGCCCTTGTGCGAGAACCAGCTGGCCCGCCTGTCCTCATCGAACTCCGGGCTGCCCGTCACCGGCATCAGCGAGAACTGGCCGAAGTCATTGATCCAGGGACTGGGCTGGTGCGTCTGCTTGAATCCCCGGATCCGGTTCGCCGTATACGTGTACTGCCATCCGTCTCCCATCTTCCCCGTCTGGGGAGTCCAGAAATTCATCCCCCAGGGCATGGCGGTCACCGGATAAGTGTTTCCGGCCGACAGCTCAAAGGACGACTGCGTCCCCATCAGCGGATTCACGTACTGTGTGAAATCCCTTTCCGCCGCCCGGAGCCCCAGCAGCCCAAGCAGCGCCGCGAAAGTCATGACCAGCCTGTTCATACCCCCTCCGTCTCCTTTCCGTTCCACTTCTCCGGACGGTCGGACATCACGAACTCCAGCACCCCGCCGGCCATCAGTTCCTCATGCGTGAAGAACGGCCCTTCCAGCGGCCTGCCGTTCAGCGTCGCCGAACGGATATACTTGTTTTTCTCCGAATTGTTCTTCGCACGGATGACGAAAGTCTTTCCCCCTTCCAGGCGGAGAGTCACCTCCTCGAAGAGCGGACGCCCGATGGAATACACCGGCCGGCCGGGACACACCTGATAGAAGCCCATGGCATTCATCACATACCAGGCCGACATCTGCCCGCAGTCCTCATTTCCCGACAGCCCGTCGGGAGCGTCCGAATAGAGCGTGCGGAGCACCTGGTCCACCAGCTCCTGCGTACGCCAGGGCACCCCGGCATAGTTATACAGATGCGTGATGTGGTGGCTCGGCTCGTTGCCGTGGGCATACTGCCCGATCAGCCCCGAGATATCGGCCGACACCTGATCCCCCTCCAGCCGCGGATCGGCCGTGAAGAGCGAATCCAGCCTCCGGACAAAGCGTTCGCGTCCGCCCATCAGCTCCATCAGCCCCTCCGGATCGTGGGGAACAAACCAGCTCCACTGCCAGGCATTCCCCTCGCAATAGTCATCGTTCCGGTGATCCGACGCATACGGATTGAAAGGCTCACGCCACTTGCCGCCGGAATCCAGCCCCCGCATGAAGCCCGTGGACGGATCGTAATAAGTGCGGTAACCCTGCGCAAAAGCCTCATACCTGCGGGCATTGGCCGTGTCGCCCAGTTCGCGGGCCAGCAGGGCGATGCACCAGTCATCGTAGGCATACTCCAGCGCCTTGGCCACGCCCTCCTTGTCCCGGTCGCAGGGCACATAGCCCACGGCATTCTTCCAGTAGCGTGCCCGCGGCATGACGTAGGGAATCATCCAGTCCGGACAGCGGATGCCCGTCGTGTCATACTCGGCAGCGCGGAGAGCCGCCCGGTAAGCCTTCCGCACGTCGAAGCTGCGGCAGCCCTTCGCCCAGGCATCGGCCACGAGCGAAACGGCATGATAGCCGATCATCGTCCCCGTATAGTTTGACGCCATGTCCCACTTGGGATAGATGCCCCCTTCCTCACTCTTGGCAATGAGCGAGCGGATCATCTCCGCGTTGAGCTCCGGCCGGAGGATGGTCAGCAGGGGATGCAGGGCGCGGAAGGTGTCCCACAGGGAGAAGATGGTGTAGTACGTCTCTCCCTCCTTCGTCCGGCGGATGTTGTGATCCATCCCCAGATAACGGCCGTCCACGTCCGAAAAGACGGTGGGGGCAATCAGGGCATGATACAGCCCCGTGTAGAACACCCTGCGCCGGACGGGATCGGCCGTACGGACCTCAATGCGCGAAAGCTCGCGGTTCCACGCCGCGGCAGCCGCCCTGCGCACCCCGTCGAAGTCCCATCCGGGAATCTCCTGCTCCACGTTGGCACGGGCTCCCTCCATGTCCACGGCCGACAGGCCCGTCTTCACCATCACCTGTTCGCCCTCGGCCAGCGGGGCAAAGCGCAGCAGGGCTTTCATGCGGGGCCGGGGGGAGGCTCCGGATGAAGGGGGCAGGGTGTCGTTCACCAGCCGGAAGGTGAAGGGACGCGAAAAGACCATATAGAAGCACACAGGCTGGTCGGGCGCCCAGTAGGCGGTGCGCTTGCGTCCGCGCAGGGTGGAGTCGTTCACCTGCTCGATCAGCATGTCGCGGTTGGTCTGCCGCTGCAGGCTGTAGTCCAGATCGAGGATCATCCCTGCACCGGATGTGGCGGGATAGGTGTAGCGGTGGATAGCTGCACGGCAAGTAGCCGTCAGCTCCGCACGGACACCATAACGGGAGAGGTAAACGGAATAATATCCCGGCACAGCCACTTCATCATCATGTGAAAACGACGAACCATAAGGCATCTGCTGCCCAGTCGGCTCCTCTGTTCCGATACACTGTTCTCCCACTGTGGGCATCAGCAGCACATCACCATAGTCACAGCATCCGGTTCCGCTCAGACGATTATGCGAAAAACCATTGATTGTAGAATCGTTGTAATAGTACCCCGAACAGGAATCCCATCCGTCCAGGCGAGTATCCGGTCCGGGCTGAACCATACCGTGAGGCACAACAGGCCCCGGAAAGGTATGCCCGTGTCCTCCTGTTCCGATCAGCGGATTAACAAATTGCGTATAGTCCGTGCCGGCTGTTTCTCTTTCCGAACACGATGTGGCCGAGATGAGCAGAACGGCCATCGTTAGCCGGCTTCCCAGCCTGAAAATCTTTCTCCATGGGTGTGATTTCATTGTCTTGTTGATTGATGGATTAAAAAACTCTTTAATTTCTTTCTCAAGACACTAATCTCCCGAAATTCGAATGCCACAAAACAGGTCTTCAAAGAAGCAGTCTCTGAGCAACCGGTCTTCAAGAAACGACCTCCGTATCATCATTTCCGTGGAAGGATTTCCTGTCCCAGACTTCGGGTGACCTCACTCATGATCTGTTCATTTCCCCTGATGAAAGAGAGAATAGTGTCATATGCGCAAAATTACAAAAATCTGTTGCCCAGCCAAGAAGAATCATATCAAAAAACACTCCTTTCCCAACGAGTTTAAAAGACAATTTACTTCCATTTTCACCTTTTTCGTGCACAGAAAGAGATAAAATGTGCAAAGAACATGCATTTATTTGCCCGAATATTTGTTTAGAAGAAGAAATATTTATTCCTTTGCAGCGGAATATAAACATTTTTACTCTATTTATAAACTTTAAAATTTAGAATTATGTCTGAAATCGCATCAAAAGTACAGAAAATTATTGTTGATAAGTTGGGCGTAGAAGAATCAGAAGTAACTCCGGCAGCTAGCTTCACTAACGACCTGGGTGCTGACTCTTTGGATACAGTTGAACTGATTATGGAATTCGAAAAAGAATTCGGTATCTCTATTCCTGATGATCAGGCAGAAAAGATCCAGACTGTAGGCGACGCCATCTCTTACATCGAGGCTAACGCAAAATAATTAATTCTACCTCTTTATGGAATTAAAAAGAGTAGTAGTAACAGGTCTTGGTGCGCTGACCCCTGTTGGTAACAATGTTTCAGATTTCTGGAACAACCTGATCAACGGAGTAAGCGGAGCAGGACCTATTACTCATTTTGACGCATCCAAGTTCAAGACTCAGTTTGCCTGCGAAGTGAAAAACTTCAACCCGACCGATTTCATCGACCGGAAAGAAGCTCGCAAAATGGATCTTTATACACAATATGCTATTACTGCTGCCAAAGAAGCTGTAGCAGACGCTGGCATTGATGTGGAAAAAGAAGACTTGAACAAAATCGGTGTGATCTTCGGAGTAGGTATCGGCGGTATCCACACTTTCGAAGAAGAAGTAATGAATTACGCACAGACCAAAGACACAATCGGTCCGCGTTTCAATCCGTTCTTCATTCCGAAGATGATTGCCGACATTGCATCCGGACAAATCTCTATGATTTACGGATTCCATGGTCCTAACTTTACCACCACCTCCGCTTGTGCTTCTTCTTCCAACGCGATTGCTGATGCATTCAATTATATCCGTCTGGGAAAAGCCAACATGATCGTTACCGGTGGTGCTGAAGCTGCTATCTTCCCTGCCGGAGTAGGAGGATTCAACGCGATGAATGCCCTCTCTACCCGCAACGACGATCCCACTCGTGCTTCACGTCCGTTCAGCGCAAGCCGTGACGGTTTCGTAATGGGTGAAGGAGCCGGATGTCTGATTCTGGAAGAACTGGAACACGCTAAAGCCCGTGGCGCAAAGATTTATGCCGAACTGGCCGGAACTGGTGCTTCTGCCGATGCTTATCATATCACAGCTTCTCATCCTGAAGGTCTGGGTGCGAAACTGGTGATGACCAATGCACTGGAAGATGCAGGTTTGCAGCCGGAAGATATCGACTATATCAATGTTCACGGTACATCTACCCCGGTAGGTGATATCTCAGAAGTGAAAGCTATCCAGGCTCTCTTCGGAGAACATGCCTATAAGCTGAACATCAGTTCTACCAAGTCAATGACCGGTCACTTGCTGGGTGCTGCCGGAGCTGTAGAAGCTATCGCCAGCGTATTATCTGTGAAGAACGACATTGTTCCTCCGACCATCAACCACGAAGAAGGAGATAACGATGAACAGATCGATTATAACCTTAACTTCACTTTCAATAAGGCACAGCACCGTACGGTTCGTGCTGCATTGAGCAACACCTTTGGTTTCGGTGGACACAATGCATGTGTAATCGTCAAAAAATACACTGAATAAACTGTGTTTAGCAATATAACAGATAAGATAAGACTCTTTTTCCGCAAGGACAAGGAGCCTTATCTTTGTTTTTACAGAATGCTGGGATTCTATCCGAGAAACATCGAGATCTACCAGCAGGCTCTGCTGCACAAGTCTTCATCGGTCAAGGAAAAAGGACGATTACTCAACAATGAACGTCTGGAATTTCTGGGCGATGCCATTCTGGATGCAGTAGTAGCAGATATTGTCTATAAGAAATTCGAAGGAAAGCGTGAGGGATTTCTCACCAATACCCGTTCCAAGATCGTACAGCGTGAAACGTTGAATCAGGTAGCTGTTCAGATCGGGCTGGATAAACTGATCAAGTTTACAACCCGTCAGTCGTCACACAACAGCTATATGTCCGGAAACGCATTTGAGGCACTGGTGGGCGCCATTTATCTGGACAGAGGATATGATGCCTGCAAGAAATTCATGGAGGAACGTATCATCGCCCAATACCTGAATATTGACAAGATCTCACGCAAAGAGGTCAACTTCAAGTCAAAACTGATCGAATGGAGCCAGAAGAACAAATTTGAAGTAGAATTCCGACTGACAGGCCAGTCCATAGACAGTGACTCGAATCCAATATTCGAAACACAAGTCATGGTTGAAAACATCCCTGCCGGGGAAGGAAAAGGTTACTCCAAAAAAGAATCGCAGCAACTGGCTGCTCAGGAGACCTTGAAGCAAATCAAAACGGATCCCAAATTCATCGATCAGATCTTTGCCGCTAAAGCACAACGCGAGCAGGCACAGGAAACAACTACAACTGAAGTACCTGAAGCATCTGTCTCCAACACACCGCTGACAGCGATAGCAACAGAAGAGGAAGTTATCCTTGAAAAGTTCGAAGACACCGAACGGATTATTTCCGAAGCCGAAGAGGCTGCTTTCAAAGACTGACCCCGTGTCTGTCTTCTCCGTAAAGGACAAGTGATGATTGAAAAACAACATCAGTCATCACCTGTCCTTTCTTAGTCTGTAGTATTATAAAAACCTTTTTCTCATCCGAAACAGATACCCATACGGCGACCCTGTACCACAAGGTCATTGTCCTCGGTCACAAGTTTCAGTTTACCCGCTACTTCCGTCAGGGGGACAGCACCCATACTGTTTCCCTGCAGGGCTACCATGTGTCCGAAGCGGCCTTCTGCAATCAGCTGAGTAGCATATCCGCCCATGCGCGTAGCAAGGTTACGGTCAAATGCCGTCGGACTTCCGCCGCGCTGAATGTATCCGAGTACCGTTTCACGGGTTTCGAATCCAGTTTCATATTCAATTTCTTCAGCTATATACTGGGCTGCTTTCTTGCCATCCACAGTAGGAATTCCTTCTGCCACTACCACAATTGAGTATGGCTTTCCTTTCTTCAGACGATTGATAATGGCATCTCCGATGCGATGGATATCAAAAGGAATCTCCGGGAGCAGAATAATATCTCCTCCTCCGGCCATGCCTGAATAGAGCGCAATCCATCCGGCCTTATGTCCCATCACTTCGATCACCATCACCCGCTGGTGAGACGTTGCCGTGGAGTGCAACCGGTCAATGGCATCGGTCGCAATGCTTACCGCTGAATCGAAGCCGAACGAGAAATCAGTGCCCCACACATCATTATCGATCGTTTTGGGAATACTGATGACATTCACACCTGTTTCCGCCAGCCTGGCTGCAGTTTTCTGCGTACCGTTTCCACCGATACAGACAATACAGTCCAGCCCTCTTTCGCGGATCGTCTGAAGCATCATGGCAGGCTTGTCTTCCGAGACCGCTGTTCCCCGGCGCTTGAAAGGTTTTTCACGCGACGTTCCCAAAATGGTTCCGCCCATATTCAGCAACCCGGTCAGCGATGCTTCCGTCAATGGAACCACATCATTATCCACCAGCCCGCGAAAGCCGCTGTGAATACCGAATACTTCCATACCATAATGGTTGATTGCCGTCTTGCATACCCCGCGAATAGTCGCATTAATGCCCGGACAATCACCTCCCGAAGTCAAGATTCCAATTCTCATATTCGTTTGTATTTACTTTGAGACGTAAAGGTAAGAAAAAAGCAGTGAATTGTGAAATCTCAAAAAAAAATAATTGTACAACCCGATAATACGCGGAAAAAATCTACCTTTGCAATAATTTGAATCTGAAACAGAAGAAACAATGAATTCAACGAAAGTGATAGGAAAACTGTTCACATCCAGGCAGAAAGCCACTGACTTATACGCCACTCAGGCAGAAGCCATCCAGGAACGGGTTTTCCAGAAACTGATACAAACAGCAGCTCCCACGGAATGGGGAAAGAAATATGATTACGCACGAATCAGAAACTATACAGACTTCCAGCGCGTACCGGTACAAACCTATGAAGAAATCAAAGGTTATGTAGACCGTATGCGTCACGGCGAAGCCGATGTGTTATGGCCGGGAAAAGTACGCTGGTATGCCAAATCATCGGGAACTACCAACGACAAGAGTAAATTTATCCCTGTCAGCAAGGACGGTCTGCACGGCATCCACTACAAGGGAGGAACCGATGCCGTAGCTCTCTATCTGCGCGAAAATCCCGAAAGCCGCTTCTTCTCGGGCAAAGGACTGATTCTGGGAGGAAGCCACAGCCCCAACTACAATGTCAAGGACAGTCTGGTGGGCGACCTTTCTGCCATCCTGATCCAGAACATCAATCCGCTGGTGAACTTCATCCGCGTACCGAGCAAGGAAATCGCACTTCTGTCAGAATTTGAAGAGAAGGTGGAACGCATTGCCAGCACGACCATCCACGAAAATGTGACCAACCTCTCCGGAGTACCCTCCTGGATGATGGCAGTCATAAAACGAATTCTGGAAAAGACGGGTGCAAAGACCCTCGACGAAGTATGGCCCAATCTGGAAATATTCTTCCACGGAGGCGTATGTTTCACTCCCTACCGGGAACAATACAAACGGCTGATCGCCAGTCCCCGCATGCACTATATGGAAACATACAATGCCAGTGAAGGCTTCTTCGGACTGCAGAACGACCTCTCCGACCCTGCCATGCTGCTGATGCTGGACTACGATGTATTCTACGAATTCATTCCTCTGGACGAATTTGACAGCCCGAATCCGACCATCGTACCCCTGACCGGTATCGAAGTGGGACGCAATTATGCCATCGTCATCAGTACTTCCTGCGGACTGTGGCGGTACATTCTCGGTGATACAGTGAAGTTTACTCAGAAAGATCCCTATAAATTCATTATCTCCGGACGTACCAAACACTTCATCAATGCCTTTGGAGAAGAGCTGATGGTGGATAATGCCGAAAAAGGACTGGCACGTGCCTGCGCCGAAACCGGAGCACAAGTGCTGGAATATTCTGCCGCACCGGTCTTCATGGACGACAATGCCAAATGCCGTCACCAGTGGCTGATTGAATTCAGTGTCCAGCCCGATTCACTGGAGCATTTCCGTCATGCACTGGACAAGGCTCTGCAGGAAATCAATTCCGACTATGAAGCTAAACGCCACAAGGATATTACTCTGCAGGAACTGGAAATCATCCCTGCACGTCCGAATCTGTTCCATGACTGGCTGAAACAGAAAGGAAAACTGGGCGGACAGCACAAAGTGCCACGCCTGAGCAATAATCGTGACTACATAGAAGAAATGCTGAAACTGAACTCATGAACCGACGCAGACTGACCCAATATCTCACCTTCCTGCTGGTGCTTGCCGGACTGTATGCCTGTGCCAGCCAGGGACAACCCGACGGAGGCCCTTATGACGAGACTCCGCCTAAGTTCGTACGCGCCAATCCGGAACCGGGAGCCATCAACAACAAGCGCAAGAAGATCTCCATCGAATTCGATGAATACATCAAACTGGAGAAAGCTTCTGAAAAGGTAATCTTTTCACCCCCGCAGCAGGAAAGCCCCGAACTCAAGGTAAACGGACATCGGGTGAGCGTGGAATACATGGATTCGCTGAGACCCAACACCACTTACACCATCGACTTCGGTGATGCAATCGTGGACAACAACGAAGGAAATCCACTGGGAAATTTTGCCTATACCTTTTCCACCGGACCGACAATTGACACCATGGAAGTTTCAGGAACAATCCTCAATGCCCAGGACCTGGAACCGATCAAAGGCATTCAGGTGGGATTACACCAGAACCTGAACGATTCGGCATTCACAACCCTGCCGTTCGACCGTATCTCGCGTACAGACAGCCGGGGACACTTCGTCATCCGGGGTATCGCTCCCGGAAGTTACCGCATCTATGCACTGATGGACGGAAACCAGAACTATATCTTCGACTCGAAGACGGAAGCCATTGCCTATCAGGATTCACTGGTGATTCCTTCGACCACCGGAGCCGTAAGACAGGATACGATATGGCATGAAAACGATACGCTTCACTACGATACCATCTATCAGGTGAACTATACCCGCTTCCTGCCCGACAACCTCCTGCTGCGCGCTTTCAAGGAAGAAAACAACCTGCAATATCTGGTGAAAAGCGAACGTGAGCAGACCTACCGTTTCTCGCTTTACTTCAACACCAAAGCCGATACCCTTCCCACGGTCAAGGGACTGGATTTCGACGAAAAGGATGCTTTCATCATTGAGAACACGGAACGGAACGATACCATCCGCTACTGGATCAAGGATACAACGCTTTGTGAGCGCGATACTTTGACCCTGCAACTGGGCTATCTCGCTACGGACACGCTGGGAAAACTGGTGCCCAGGACAGATACCCTGCGCATGGTGAACAAAATCAACAGACAACGCCGTCTGGCCATGGCTGAAGAAGCCCGCAAGGAAAAAGAAAAAGAGCGTAAAAAACGGGCTAAAAAAGGAGATACACTGGCTGTTGAAACCAAATTCCTGAAGATCAGTGTAGACGCACCGTCCAGTCTGGATCTGAACCGTAACATTACGCTGACTTTCGATGAACCGCTGGAAAGCATTGATACCACGGCTATCCACATCAGCCAGAAAGTAGATACCATCTGGGAAGAAAGACCTTTCATCTTCCTCGCCGACAGTGTTGTTCCCCGGAAATACCAGATCCTGGCCGACTGGCAACCCGGACAGGAATATCGGCTGAACATTGACTCTCTCGGATTCAAGGGTATTTATGGACTTTACACAAACAAAGTGGAAAATACGCTGAAGGTCAAGACACTTGAAGACTACGGAACGCTCTATCTGAACATCGTTGGAGCCGGGCCCCATGCCATCGTGCAACTGCTCAACTCAACCGATGCCGTCGTACGCCAGCAACCCGTCAGCGACAAGAAGACATGCGACTTCTACTTCCTGCAGCCAGGAACCAAATACTATATCCGCCTGTTCAACGATGACAACAACAACGGAGTATGGGATACAGGTAACTATGCAAACAAGATCCAGCCGGAAGAAGTGTTCTATTTCCCCAAAGTGTGGGAAATGAAAGCCAACTTCGAGTTTGAAGAGACATGGAACATTCATGCCCTCCCGCTGGACAAGCAGAAGCCCGACGAAATCAAGAAACAGAAACCGGAAGAAAGCAAGAAAATAAAAGACCGGAATAAAGAACGTGCAAAGAAACTAGGAAGGACTTGACAAACATGATAAAGAAAATCATCCTTTGCCTCTGCCTCCTGATGGGAGGCATGGCAGCACAAGCTCAATGCGGTGCCGAGAACACGGCCATCAAACCGGGAGAAACTTTATCCTACCGGCTGAAGTTCAACTGGAAGTTTATCTGGGTAAATGTCGGCTGGGCCAAAATGACGGTAAACACCACGACCTATAAAGGCCAGCCCTGCCTGCAGACAGACCTTCTGTCGTTCACCAAGCCCAGTATCGACAAATTTTTCAAGATGCGCGACACCCTGACCTGTATCACTACAGAAAAGCTGGAACCGCTTTACTTCCGCAAAGGAGCCGAAGAAGGCAAACGCTACACAGTAGATGAGGTCAATTTTGCCTACCGCAACGGAAAATGTATCGTCGACCAGCAGCGCAGTGTGAACCGGGGTACTCCCGACAAGCATCACGATGAAATGCCGGTCTGCGTCTATGACATGCTGAGCATCCTGCTTCAGGCACGTTCGTATGATCCCACCGACTATCGTCCGGGGCAGAAAATCCTGTTTTCCATGGCTACGGGACGAGCCATAGAAAAACAGACCCTGATCTATCGCCGCAAAGAAAACTACGAAGCAGAAAACGGAGTGACATACCGCTGTCTGGTTTTTTCACTGGTGGAATACACCAAAGAAAATAAAGAAAAAGAAGTCATTACTTTCTATATTACCGACGACCTGAACCATCTGCCGGTCCGTCTGGATATGTACCTCAACTTCGGCTCTGCCAAGGCTTTCCTCAGCGATATCAAAGGAAACAGATATCCGCTGACTTCCATCGTCAAGACGAAGTGACATCTTCCTTTCACAGGAGGGTAAACTTCACTTCATATCATATCATTTCCCTGGAGAGAACACCGGTTTTCTTCAGGGAAAATTTTTGTTTCGTGCTGGTGAAACTGTTGTTTTATGCTGGTGAAACTGCTGTTTCATGCTGGTGAAACTTTTGTTTCGTGCTAGTGGAACTTTTATTTTCTGCTGGTGGAACTTTTGTTTTCAGTCAGTGGAACTTTTATTTCATCCTGGTGGAACTGCTGTTTCGTGCAGAAAACACCGACGGATCATCTGCAAGAAATTCCCCAAACGAAAGTATTATTCCGCTCCATCCATACCTGAAAGTCCCGGTATTTCCTGCAAAGTCTGATTCAAATTCTTCGTAAAAATACTTCGTCATACAAGATTTCTCTGTAATTTTAAGCGCTTTTAATTATTAAACTTACATAATATTTCTATGAAAAATATTCTGACAATCATCACCTTGCTGCCGACACTGCTTTGCGCTCAGGAGTGGAAAGCCGGAGACTGGCCGGTTTTAAGGCACTATGACCAGCAACATTTGTATCAGATAGCTTTGCCTCTTGGGGGAATAGGCACAGGAACCGTATCATTAGGCGGACGGGGAGAGCTCCGCGACTGGGAAATCATGAACGTGCCCGGCAAGAAATACAGTACCGTCACCACCGGCAACAACGCCCCTTTCTTTGCCATTTATACGAAACCCGAAAAAGGAGAAGCACAGACAACCCTGCTGGCAGGAGCACTGTATGACCAGGAATATCTGCACTACGAGGGAAGACCCGTAAACCACCACGGACTGCCCCGGTTCAAGAACAGTTCATTCGATGCAGCCTACCCATTCGGACAAGTACATCTGTCGGATAAGGAAATCCCGGTTGAAGTGACCGTCAAAGGATTCAACCCGCTTGTTCCGGGTGATGCCGAAGCCAGCGGAATTCCCATAGCCGTTCTCTGCTATGAGGTAACAAACACATCCCAGACCCCGGTCGATGTATCTATCTGCGGTTCCATCAGAAACTTCATCGGCAAGGACGGCAGCAAGTTTGTGACCGACTGGAAAGGAGACTATATACCTGTCGGCTGCAAAGACAACAGGAATATCTATAAGTCAGCTCAAGGATTACAGGGAATTTATTTCTATTCGGAAGGAGTGGAAAAGACAGATCCTGCCTACGGAAACATGACCCTGGTCACCAATGCCCCCGAAGGTGTCACCTATCGGACTTCCTCGAAAGCTGACGACTGGAGCAACGGTATTCTGGGCTTCTGGGACGACTTCAGTGCAGACGGTGAACTGACGGAAATGAGTAAACAATATGATGCCGACCCGATGGCTTCCCTTGCAGTAAAAAAGAAACTGGCTCCCGGGGAAACCCGTTCATTCACTTTCTTCCTCACCTGGAACTTCCCCAACCGGAAAGCATGGTCATCTTCTGTAATCGGCAATTACTACAGTCAGCAATATCCTGATTCCTGGGAAACCGCACGGAAAATAATCCCTCAAATGCCGGAACTGGAGAAACGGACCTTGGAATTCGTCAACAGCCTGCTGGAATGTTCTTATCCGGATGTAGTCAAAGAAGCCGGATTATTCAACCTCGCAACCCTGCGCTCACAAACGGTATTCCGCATTCCAAGCGGTCACCTGATGGGATGGGAAGGTGTGATGGACAGATTCGGCTCATGTATGGGCTCGTGTACCCACGTATGGAACTATGAAACGGCTACGGCTTTTCTGTTCGGCGACCTGGCCAGAACCATGCGGGATGTGGAATTCAACTACGCGACAAAGGACAACGGACTGATGAACTTCAGAGCTGCCCTGCCCCTTTCAGAGGCAGCCAAAGGCAACAGTGCAGCAGCCGACGGTCAAATGGGCTGCATCATGAAATTCTATCGGGACTGGCAGCTATCCGGCGATTCCCGATTCCTAAAAGAAAACTGGGCACAAGTCAAGAAAGTATTGAGCTATGCATGGACCGAACATGGCTGGGACGGCAACCAGGATGGCGTAATGGAAGGATCGCAACACAATACCATGGACGTAAACTATTTCGGTCCTAACCCACAGATGGGATTCTGGTATCTCGGAGCATTAAAAGCAGCCGAAAAAATGGCACATGCCATGAAAGACCGGGCATTCGAAAAGAAATGCAGAGCTCTTTTTGAAAATGGTTCGGAATGGTTAGACAACAATCTGTTCAACGGGGAATACTATGAGCACAAGATCACAGATCCGGAAACCTTTGAATTTCTCGACATGAATGATCCGGATACAAAGATCCCGGACTTCCAGCTCGGGAAAGGATGTCTGGTAGACCAGCTGGTAGGCCAATACATGGCACATATCTGCGGACTGGGATATCTGGCAAAGAAAGAGCATATCCGGACAACACTGAAAAGCATCATGCGATACAATTTCAAGGAAGACTTCAGCCGGCATTTCAACAATATGCGGTCATACGTTCTTGGTGATGAAGCCGGACTTCTCATGGCATCCTGGCCTAAAGGAAGACTGGAAGTTCCTTTCCCCTATTTTGCAGAAGTCATGACCGGCTTTGAATACTGTGCAGCCACAGGCATGATTTATGAAGGCATGGAGGAAGATGCCCTGAAGTGCATCCGGGCAATCCGGGACAGACACGACGGAGCAAAGAGAAACCCGTTCAACGAGACAGAATGCGGACACCACTATGCCCGGTCAATGGCCAGCTGGTCTGCCATACTTGCCATGAGCGGTTACAATTACTCTGCTGTCGACCAAAGCATGCGATTCACCTCCCGCCCCGGTACTTATTTCTGGAGCAACGGAAGTTCATGGGGAACATGCACCATAAGCCACAAGGACATCACGGTCCGTGTAGTCAAGGGCTCCCTGAAACTGTCCGCTTTAACAGTCGGAGAGAGAACGGTCAGACTGAAAAACTTCGCCCTTTCAGAAAAAGAAAGCCAGACTGTCAGTCTGAAAAAATAGCGGTATCTGTCTTAAGTCTTATTCTGCTTTCAGAATCGTACTGTCGATGGTAGTATTCACTCTGTGATTGTCTTTCAACCGGAAACTGCCGTACAGCTCCAGGAAGAAAGCAAATAACTTCTGGTCTGTAGAACTGCTTGAACGGACATCCTCGTAACAGTCCGAATAGTCCAATATCCCACTTCGCCCGTTGTCCGGCATCCCGCTATGTACAAAAGACATCTGTGCCGGCAACGGGCGCTTGCCTGTCTGATTAAGCACATTGAACTGTGCATACAGCTGATTCTTCTTCCGCTTGTCTGCTTCGGTGATTTGTATATCCCTGCAATGCTTCTGGCTTATTGTCATAAAAGCAATATGCCGCCAATGCTGCCACCAGGTTCATTAAGAAAGAAGTTATTGACAAACCTGTACCTTGAATATATCGGTTTCGCTATATTCTTGAGTATGTCATTAAAACTCCTCAAAGAACCTTGGAGAATTCCTTATTAAAGAAATTTTGATGAGTTTTCTTTGGTCATCAGGGCTGCATATGACAATTGTAAATTATAGATTCACTTTAAAGCATATTGGCAGAATTAATTTTTGTTAAAAACATATTAATATATAGCGTCGTTTATTTATGCTATATTAATTTATGCTATATTAATTTATGCTATATTAGCAAATATTTTAATAAAAAATAATCAAACACCAAGGAAAACTATGAAATATCTATGTACAATCGTAACATTATTTTTACCCATCTACTTGAATGCGCAAGAAATAAATGGGGTAGTGAAGGACGAAACAAACAACCAACCTTTGGAGGGAAGTTTTATCACCCTGTTGTCCTACCCACAAAAAGAGTTGATTGCTTCCACTTATACAGAAGCTGATGGAAAATTCAGTATTCAAGGATTGTCGAATGACAGCACCTTTCTTCTTGTCAGGACATTAGGATATAAAGATTCATTAATCGCTCTTCCACCGCTTCACGAAGATATTTCATTAGGAGAAATACGGATACCTTTGAACACGGACATTGTTTTGGACGAGGTGGTTGTTAAGGCAAAACCTTATGTGCTGCGTAAAGATGTGGACCGTATCGTCATGTCACTTCCCAAAATCAGCCAGTTGACGAAAAATAACACGATATGGGGAATGCTCCGATACACTCCCATGCTTAAAGTGGATGAAGTGCAGGGGTTGGGTATGCTTGGCAAGCAAAATCTGGTTGTTTATATCAATGGGCGTAAGTCCTCCATGTCCGGGACGGAAATTCAAAACTACTTGAAAAGTGTTCCCGCAGACAATATCAAGACGATAGAATTGATTACCAATCCGGGGAGTAAATTCAATGTCGATGCTCAGACGGGTATTGTGAATATCACATTAAGACGGAATGAAGGTGAAGGAGTGAAAGGTTTTGTGTCCGCTCAAATGTGGCAAACTCACTATAACAAGCAAATCGCTTCATTGAACCTGAACTACGTAAAAAGAAACATTGATTTGAAAACTACTTTTTCGGCCCGTAACCTGGCAGACTGGAATAAGTCGGAAAGTGAAGTCTTGTTTCCGAAAACGGGAGCAATGACTGAACGAAATTCTACTTACGAAAACCGGAGGCAGCTTTATTCCGGCAATCTTGATTTTTCGTTTCGGCCCACAGAGAAGCAGGTTCTGGGAATGGTTGTTGATTTCAGTCTATGGGACGGTAATCCCAAGAACCGTACAGTTTCACGATATACATATCAGAATGCTCAGACTGTGCCGGACTCCCTATTGTCCAGCCAACTCGACACGCATACGAAAACCAACCGGGCGGCAATTAATTTGAACTATACATTCAACTTTAACTCGAATAATAAATTGGCGCTGGATGTGGACTACCAATATTATAAGACCAATCAGAACGAAGTATATTCCTCCACTCTTTTGGAAGATGACGCGAAAGACATTCCACAGACTGGTTACGTGCAACATCTTCCTCAAAGCAATCATTTGTGGATGGGGCAGTTGGAATATACAGCATTGCTGCACAGCAATCATAAGATAATAGCAGGGGCTGATGGGTATATCTCGGACTCTCGAAATGAAAACAGCTATTCCCATTTGTACAATCTTACGGAGCAAGAGTATCCAGGTAGCCGTTTCGACTATCAGGAGAAAGAACTTTCGGGTTACTTGTCCTATGAGAGCAATTGGGGAGAAAAGCTTTCCAGTGCGGTTGGGGCCAGAGCAAAATATACTCACACGAGAGGAGAGCTGGTAAAACCGGAAAGGCAAGTTTCCTCGCATCATTACTGGAAAGTGCTTCCTTCCCTTTCGTTGACTTTTATTCCATCGGAACGGCATTATTTGTGGTACAGTCTGGCAACCCAGCATACCTATCCGATGTATGAATATCTCAATCCTTTTAAGAATTACCAAAGTCCGACTGTCTGTTCCACTGGTAATGTAGACTTGAAACCCTCTTATACTGTATTTCAAGAGTTGGGCTATTATCTGAACAGTCAATATATGTTCTCTTTATCCCAGTATGCGACTCATGATGCGGTTGATGTCCTTACAGTTGCAGATGGTAATATGGAGATTACATCACCTGTAAATTATGGAAAAGAAACCGGATGGCGACTCACCGCTAATATTAACCAGGCATTCTTTCAGAACAGATGGTTTTTAAATATGACCTTTATGGGGCAATATGCCCATTATCAAGGACATTATGCCGATATTAATATCGACAAAGATGGATTCTATGGCGAACTGAATATGGATAATACGATTGTGTTGTCCGAAAAATATTCATGGAATTTGCTGTGCAACTATCAGTTCCGTACTTCCGAGAAACGGTTGATGACGAAAACGGAATCGGATATGAGAGGAAGCATAGAGATTCGGAAGAATATAAAGAAATGGGCTTTTTCTGCCTCTTACTATCGTTCCTGGAATTATAATGGAAACAATTACTCTTCTATAAGAAAGCGTACTTACCTCACTTCTGATATGGAAAGTTCTACATTTTCTCAAGGTGAATATCAAGGGGTGATGCTTCGTGTTTCTTATAATTTTGGTAATAAAAAAGTAAAGAGCGGTAAGAAACATCAAATGATTATCAGCAACCAAAAAGACCGTTATAGCGGCAATAAATAAGGACATTCAGTAAATAGAATAAAATTAGCCAGCTAATTCATACACAAAGTATTGTGAATTAGTTGGCTTTTTTTATTTTTAGGTATTCCCAGAAAATAAGATTTGACGGCCCAAACAAGGGAAATTCACTCAACTCTGGGCTTTACAGATATTATAAAAAATATCGCAAGAGTTTTCATGAGAGTGAACTTGGCAGACTTCATTCGGTGTTTCCGCTTGAGCGTATGGCAAAGACTATGGGCCTGTCGGATATGATTTACTGAAAAAAATCAGAAGAAGTTATCAGACTTCTTCCGGAACGTCATGTCCTGTTGACAACAGTATATGAAAAAATACAGAAAATGGCATATGAAGTGATTATACTTTGAGCATATTTTCTTTGCAAAAAATATCCACAGTTTCAATATTCTCTTTTTCATCAGTAATTATTATCTTTACTGCAAATCCTGATTACCATCGGACTGGACATTGCAGACATCGGGAAAGGTACCGGAATGATGCTGGTTACCACCGTTTTTCTGGCTTACAGTAGACGCTGTCCTCTGGATTTTCCTCGTTTGATGTATTGAAGCGCTTTTAATTATTAAACTAACAGCATATCTATGAAAAATATTCTGAAGAAGTCCGGTTACCGGCCCGTTTTAAAACGATTCAGCCTCGTTTCCCTATATGCCCTTCCATTATTAATGGCAGGTGCATGCCAACAACCTAAATCACAGACTACCATCCAGGATAAAGATTCCTGTGTAGTACAGAATCCTGTCATCACCGTACGATACAGCGCAGACCCGTCTGCCCGTGTCTTCGGAGATACGCTCTACATCTATCCCAGCCACGACCGTGACCAGGCACAATGGTGGGATATGGAAGATTATTATGCTTACTCTACCACTGATTTATGCCATTATAAAGATGAGGGTCTGATCTTTGAACCATTCAAGCAAACTACATGGGCAAAGAAATACGCCTGGGCTCCCGACTGTATAGAGAAAAACGGCAAATATTACTTTTATTTCCCTACCGATCAGGATCATATAGGAGTTGCTGTCGGAAACACACCTGTCGGACCATTTAAAGACCCTTTAGGTAAACCTCTTGTATCAAGGAACAGTCCGGGAATAGCAGCTCCACGTGACTTTATCGATCCGGCAGTCTTCATCGACGATGATGGCACAGGATATCTGCTTGTCGGACAAAATGCGCTGAACATCATCAGGCTGAATGATGACATGATTTCCTATAGTTCTAAGCCCGTAGTTCTGGATAAAGTCAAAGACCTCCCCCATTTCTTTGAAGCAATCTGGATTCACAAAAAAGATAAGAAATATTATTTGTCTTATTCCGATGGAGTCGGCATCTCCTACTGCATGGCTGATTCCATCTATGGTCCTTATGAGTACAAAGGCAGAATTCTGGATGAAGTAAACAGTGGAACCAATCATTCCTCAATTGTTGAATATAAAGGCCAGTGGTATCTGTTTTACCATACGGCAGACCTGGCACTGGCTACAATCACGGCAGATTCTCCAGACCGGAAATATATACAATGGAGAAGATCCGTCTGTATGGCTCCTTTGTTTTATAACGAGGATGGGACCATACAGCCCGTCAAGCAGTCTTCATCTATAAAGATTCCTAAAATCAACTGACTCAAACTAATATGAAAAAGATCAAACTAGGACTTCTGCCGCAAATCCTGATTGCCATCGGACTGGGCATTGCTGCCGGAACTGTTTCACCGGCACTTCCTGTACGCATTTTCGTGACATTCAATGCCCTCTTCAGCCAGTTCCTGAACTTTATTATTCCACTGATCATTGTGGGACTGGTCACTCCGGCCATTGCAGACATCGGGAAAGGTGCCGGAAAGATGCTGGTCGCCACCGTTCTTCTGGCTTACAGTGCGACACTGTTCTCCGGATTTCTTTCGTTTGGTGTAGGAGAAACCTTCTTCCCCAGCCTCATCACACAAAATATTCCTTTATCGGAAATCAGTGAAGCCAAAGGTGTTGAACCGTTCTTTACCATATCGATTCCGGAGCCGCTCAATGTCATGACAGCACTTGTCATGGCCTTCACTGTCGGACTCGGGCTGGCTCATCTGGATACCGGTTTCCTGAAAAATGTCTGCAACGATTTCAAAGAAATCATTGTCAAAACCATACAGGCCGTCATCCTTCCTTTGCTCCCGATTTATATTTTTGGCATCTTCTTCAACATGACCCATTCCGGACAAGTGTTTCACGTCCTGGCGGTCTTTGTCAAGATCATCGGAATCATCTTCCTCATGCATATCTTTCTGCTGATATTCCAGTACTGCATCGCAGGGTTGCTGGTACGCAAGAATCCGTTCCGTCTGCTGGGAACTATGATGCCGGCTTATTTCACTGCTTTAGGTACACAGTCTTCAGCGGCCACCATTCCTGTCACACTGAAACAGACGATCCGGAACGGAGTACACGAAGGGATTGCGGGATTTGTCATTCCCCTGTGTGCCACCATTCATCTTTCAGGAAGCACCCTGAAGATCGTAGCCTGCGCACTGGCACTGATGATGATGCAAAACATTCCTTATGACTTCCAGATGTTTGCCGGATTCATATTCATGCTGGGGGTAACCATGGTAGCAGCTCCGGGAGTTCCGGGTGGAGCCATTATGGCTTCTCTCGGTATCCTGTCGTCCATGCTGGGGTTTGACGAAAACGCACAGGCACTGATGATCGCGCTGTATATTGCCATGGACAGTTTCGGTACGGCATGTAATGTTACCGGCGACGGAGCCCTGGCTCTTATCATCGACAAATGGTTTGGAACGCCAAAGGCCTGAAACATTTCTGATTTTTTGCTGAGAAATCTGAGAAATAAGTATATAACCAGCTGAATGTCACGCATACTTATTTTCTCAGATTTCTTCCGCAATATGGCAGCCTGCTTTTTATCTAACTTTGTCAGGCAGTTGAAAACAACCCATAACAGCTGTAAACAGTTTCATTTATTTACTTTTATCTTTAATCTCATGAAAAAAGAAACATGCCTGTCCTGCCTGACAGTTTGCACTATTTTGCTGGCCTGTTCTACACCGTCAGAAAAATCCCTCCGGTCTGCTGCCAGCGTCATACCAGTAGATCTGGAACATGCCGGAGCCTTACAAGCCTCCCAGTGGTTTGATACAATCATGTATGTCCCTCTGGAAACGAGTGACTCATTCCTGTTTTCCAATATCAGTCATCTGAAGGTCAGCCGAGACCAGAATATCTATTTTATATCCGACAAGTCATTTTTCCTGTTTGACGGACATACCGGGAAAGGCAAACTGAAAATATCCAGATTAGGAACAGGCCCTGACGGATATGCTTCCCTGTTCGACTCTTACATAGATCCCGAAACGCGGGAAATTGAATTGCTTGACAACAACGGAAAGAAAATTGTGGTTTATGACAAAGAGGGTAATCACCTGCGTTCCTTTGCCATTCCGTTCATGTCATTCATGCTGGCCAAAACAGATCAGCATAATTATTGGTTCTACAACAACAATCTTCCTTCAGAAGCCTGCAACTATAAAGTGACACACTATAATCGTATAACGGAAAAATCAGAAGAAGCATACGATTCAATTGATCCTCATCTGGCCGAATACTTCTTTATCGAAGACGAAAAGAACCTGGTTGCACAGGGTAATAGCATGCTCTATCATGCTTCGCCAACGGATACTGTTTACCGGATTCAGCCAGGGAAAGGTATGGAAGCAGCCTATATACTCAACATGGGAAAGAACAAGGCTCCCCAGACATTTTATTCCAATCACTTCAAGGATATCATGGAATTTGTGGAAACAGCCAACAAGCATGATTATGTCTTCGAGCTTCCTACCCTGGCAGCCAATGACAGTCTGATCGCCATAGGTTGCATGAAACAAGGACAACTCTACATTACCCTTCATGCTTCCCGAAGCGAAAAGACCGTCACATTCTCAGCCTTCCGGGATGATTTCCATTTCTCTGCACCTCTCCCTCTGGATAATCAAAATATCCCTTTCTGCCTGGACAATGAATTTCTATATCTGATCATAACCGCAGAACAGCTTACAGACTGGCAAAAAGAAGGCGACCGGAAGGAGCTGATGAATGAATGGATGAAACAACAGCATATCAATGAGTATTCAAATCCAATTCTCATGAAATGCAGACTAAAATAAAGAAGACTTATTCTTCTTTTGACGCTTCTGCCAGCTGGGACGCAAGCTCTTCCATGTTCTCAGGAGAAGCAGCCCATGTGAACTTTACCTTTCCATCCTTGCCGATAATCACACAGCGAGGAATGGAAAGTGCGCCACGTTCGTTGCCGAAGGTATCGTAGATTTCTTTTTTGAAAGCTTCCTGCGCACGCACATGCTCTCCCATCAGATCATAATGAGTTGCCATCTTACGCCATTTGGCATCATCATCCGGACGGTCAATGGAAAGATACAGCAATACAATATCGTTCTTTTTGGCATACTCCTGCAAGGGCTTTACATGAGCGAATGATTCCCGGCAGGGACCACACCAGGTAGCCCATATATCCATAAAGATGACCTTTCCTTTATATAAGTCAGTAACCTCCTTCAACGTCTTGGCCTTGTCTACATTCGGGAAATGGATATAATCGGGAATTTCAGCCTGATTGAAAGCCTTGTTTTTGGCGATGGCCTTATCTATTAGCGGCTGCCATTTGCTTTGCGGATGCATTTGTCTGAATCGTTCCTCCAACGGAAGTATCTCCGGATCATATTTCTCCTCGTTTGCATCCATCAGGAAAAGTAATGCCATGGCCGTTTCCTGCGCCTGACCTGTAAGGTTCTTTTCAATATAGTGGAAAATCAATTTATAGGGATTTTTCTTCAGATCTTCGTCTATCGGTTCTCCTTTGATATAGTAGGTAATACCGGCATTGTTATAGACTACTTCATGGAAAGCGGGCGAGAACGTGCTGGCCGGATGATTTACCTGACAGAATTCCATCATCTTTTCCCATTCCTTGAGCCAGCTTTGCCTGGTGGCTTCGGAATGACGGTTGGCAATACCGAACAGCTGGTTCTGAAAAGCCCACATCACCTGCATGCGCGCATTTTGCCGTGCTTTTTCATACAAGTCTTTGTCTACTCCCTGCATCTTTTCATCCAGGGCAAGAACCTGATCCTGCAGTTTCCTGCTTACAGAACTGGCAACAGTATCCCGGGTAATATTCCATTTGTCTCCTTGTCTTGAAAGTACGTCAAACACATCCTTTCCCAGTTCGTCCATCAGTTCAGACACTTCCATATTTTTTTCATTCTTGCCTTCCAGTATCGAAACAGACTTTGCAGCTGCGGCATCAATCTGCAAACGATACTTTCCTCCCTCTGCAATAAAAGAACCCAGATAACGCTTTCCCCACAAGAACAGGCGTATCTGTTCGTACCCGTTACCGGGAAGTGTAAGACTGAACGTGCTGTCCGCATTCAGCCACAAGGTGTCCTGTGCCTGCGAATTAAACATTCCGTCAATGGATTTCTGATACACAATGGTTCCACCGGCCAGATTCTTTACAGAACCAGTAATCTGAATTTCATTTGAATGACTGCATGAAGCCAGGACGCCCCCGAAAAGACTCAATGACAAAAATAAAACGTGTTTGGTTTTCATGAATATAGTGTTTAAGTTTTAGTACATATTTTATGCATTTCAAAGATAGAAAAATTTTACCTTTGTGAATATGGAAGGAGATTATTTTATGTGGAGAAGATGGATGACAGGATTCCTGATATGGATATCGGTTTCCCTGACAATAAAAGCACAGATTCCTGATAGTATCGCACAGACGCTGGAAGAATTTGCCCGACGTGCAGAGCTATTCGGTAAAACCCTGCCTCAGGAAAAAGTAGCCTTACATTTCGACAACACCAGTTATTATCAGGGTGATGACATCTGGTTTCAGTGTTATGTAGTCACTTCTGACCTGCATACTCCTGCAGAGTGGAGCAAGACGTTGTATGTGGAGCTGCTGAACCCCGGAGGTGAAACAGTATCCAAACAGATTCTGCCAATAAGAAACGGGCGCTGTCATGGCCACTTCGCTTTGACACAACTTCCTTTCTATTCAGGATTTTACGAAGTGCGTGCTTACACCAAATACATGTTGAACTTTGATGAAGCCTCAGTCTTTTCACGCATCATTCCTGTCTTCGATAAGCCGGAAGAAGCAGGAAATTATGTGGAAAAGAAAATCAGACCGCGTGTAGGGAAATATCCACAGGAACGTAAATGGCCACGGAAAGAAAAAAACTCAATCTCAGGTTCTATCCTGAAGGCGGATATCTAGTGAAAGACATACCGGTACGTGTCGCTTTCGAAGCCACGGATGGATATGATAATCCGGTAGAAATATCTGGCCGGATAATCAACAGAAAAGGAGATGAACTCCTGACTTTTGCCACAGAGCATGAAGGAAAAGGAAGCTTTACTTATAGGGCAGGTACGGAAGAAGACCGTGTAGAAGTTATCTGGAACGAGAAGAAATTCCGCTTTGACCTGCCGGAAGCAAGAGAACAGGGCTTTGTCTGTTCCGTTGATAACCTCAGTTCACCAGACAGTCTGCTCGTGACGGTACAGAAGAACAGCCGGACGCCAGGGAATGTATTGGGAATGGGAGTGCTCAGTGGCGGAAAACTATATCATTTCTGTATGCTGACGGTCACCCGTAACCGTCCTGTCCGCTTCAAACTGGACAAACAGGCCTTACCCGCCGGAGTGGCACAAGCCGTCTGGTTCGATCACTCGGGAAGTATTATAGCCGACCGTCTGATGTTTATAGGCCAGCCCGACACTTTATCTGTCGCAGTTCAGTCAGATAAAAGTTCTTATCAGCCCTATGATTCGATCCGGCTGGATTTTGAAGTAAAGGATGCCAAAGGCCATCCCATACAAGCTCCCCTGTCAGTTTCCGTACGTGACGGATGGCAGGAAGTCGAGAACCGTCATTCTCTGCTGACCGATCTTCTGCTGATGTCAGATATCAAAGGATATGTCCATCAGCCCTCATGGTACTTCGAGTCTGATGATCTGAGCCATCGGCGTGCACTGGATGATCTGCTTATGGTGCAAGGCTGGAGACGCTACGACTGGGAACGTATGACCGGAAGAACTCCTTTCGAACTGAAGTATATGCCGGAACAGGGTATTGAACTGCACGGAAAAGTCGTGTCAATGGTACGCAGCAAGCCACGCGCCAATGTGGAAGTTACGGCATTTCTGGCTTCTCCCGGAGATGATCCGGAAAGCAAGAATCAAAAATTCTTTGATCTTTTTACCACAGACAGTCTGGGACGTTTCTCGTTTGTTTCTCAGATAGAAGGAAAATGGAATCTGATTCTGGCCGCAACCGAGAAAGGAAAGAAGAAAGATTACCGCATTGTACTGGATCGTGTATTTGCTCCATCTCCCCGCATGTATCCGCTGGCTGAAATGCAGGTTAGGGTTGCCGGAGAGGAGGAAGGATCCGGCTTATCTGTCAGTGAACCTGCTGACACGCTGAAAACCGAAGAGGACTACAAACTGCTGCTCAAGGCATACGAAGATTCATTAAAGCGGTCGGGTATCAATGAAAAAATACATCACCTTGATGAAGTAGTGATCAAAGCCCGCAAACGCGACAAGGCCCATGATGTATATCAGGCGCGCACCAAATCCATTGCTTACTATGATGTCGCTTCTGAAATGGATGACATCCAGGACCGGGACATATATATTGGTAATGATATCCACGACCTGATGATGAATATGAATCCAAGCTTCTATCCGGAATCCGCCCCCTCTGGAAGAGAGTACTTATTGTACAAAGGACGTCTGGTTCTTTTCGTCATCAACTATGAACGCACCTTCCATGAAGAAATGGATTTCAATAAATACCGGAATCTAAGTCTGGAATCCATCAAATCTGTTTATATCAGTGAGGATCTCGGAACCATGTGCCGCTATGCCGATCCGATGTTTACTCCTATGAACATTGACAAGATTTATGGCTGTGTCGTATTAATAGAAACATTGCCGGAAGAAGAAGTCTCGGTCAAAGGAGCTAAAGGAGTTCGCAAAACCTGGCTCGAAGGATATAGCAAGGTTAAGGAGTTTTATTTACCTGATTACCGGATATTGCCCCGCGAGGGAGATTACCGACGAACATTATACTGGAATCAGGAACTGATGCCTGACAAAGAAGGACGTGCTACCATCCAGTTCTACAACAACAGCCGCTGCCGCCGCCCACGTGTTTCGGTAAATGTACTGGATACCGACGGACGTATAGGAGTATTCGAACACTGATCATAAAAAGAGAGGCCATCCCCAATCATGCAGGGACGGCCTCTGATCTTTGTATTTACAATCCAAAATTACTTGTTTAATTTCCAGGTAAACCCATCCTTGGTGTCTTTTACTTCAAAGCCCAAGGCAGCCAGGTTGTCACGGATCTTGTCACTGGTTGCCCAGTCCTTATTGGCTTTTGCCTGCATGCGCTGTTCCAGCAACATATCGACCACCTTGCCGAATGCTTCCTCACGGGCTGCGTTATTCTCGGCTTCTGCCTTCAATCCCAGAAGGTCGAATACAAACAGATGGAATACGCTCTTCAGTTCTTCCAGATCTTCAGCACTGATGGTTGCCTTCTTGTCGATCACTGTATTGATCATGCGGGTAGCGTCAAACAGATGAGAAATAACAATCGGAGTATTCAAGTCATCATTCATGGCCTCGTAGCATTTCTCACGCAAGCCCTGTGGTTCGATACCTGATGTAGCCTTCGCCGGAGTAATGCGTTCCAGATTCTTCACACCTTCCAGCAAACGTTCCAATCCCTTCTCGGCAGCCTGCAATGCTTCATTGCTGAAGTCTACGGTGCTGCGGTAATGAGCCTGAAGGATAAAGAAACGGATAGTCATCGGTGAATAAGCCTGAGTCAGCAGCTTATTGGAACCGGTAAAGAACTCATCCAGCGTTATGAAATTACCCAATGATTTACCCATCTTCTGTCCGTTGATGGTAATCATGTTGTTATGCATCCAGTAGTGTACCATCTGATGTCCTTCTGATGCAACGGCCTGTGCAATTTCACATTCATGGTGCGGGAACACAAGATCCATACCTCCTCCGTGAATATCGAAAGTTTCACCCAGGTATTTCCGTCCCATTGCCGTACATTCACAGTGCCATCCGGGGAAACCATTGCTCCACGGTGACGGCCAGCGCATGATATGTTCCGGCTGTGCACACTTCCACAAAGCGAAGTCTGCCGGATTATGTTTCTCTTCCTGTCCGTCAAGTTCACGGGTTGTATTCAGAACGTCGTCCAGATTGCGACCGGACAACACTCCATAATGATGATCCTTGTTATATTTAGCAACATCGAAATATACAGAGCCTTTGCTTTCATAAGCATATCCGTTCTTCAGGATTTCCTCTACCAGCTGAATCTGTTCGATGATGTGTCCGGAGGCATGCGGTTCAATGCTGGGCGGCAGTACATTCAGTGCTTCCATAGCCTTGTGGTAACGGTTCAGATAATACTGCACCACTTCCATCGGCTCCAATTGTTCCAGACGAGCTTTCTTTGCAATCTTGTCTTCACCATCGTCTGCATCATGCTCCAGATGACCTACATCCGTAATATTACGTACATAACGCACCTTATATCCCAGATGAGTCAGGTAACGATACAAAATATCGAAAGTAATGGCAGGACGTGCATGTCCCAGGTGGCCGTCACCGTATACGGTAGGACCACATACATACATGCCCACATGAGGAGCATGCAAAGGCACGAACAGTTCCTTCCTGCGGGTCAGTGTATTGTAAATAATCAGTTTATTTTCCATAATTTGAATGTGTTAGACTGCAAAGTTATAACTTTTTTCATATCCACCGGCAATGAGGCAATGAATTTACACCGGTAAAATCAATGAAGATATCTCCGAGAAAGGATGGGGAATGCTCTATATTATAAAAAATGTTATAAAGCAGAGATTTTTAAAGTAATTCCTTGCAGATTTCGGAAAAGTCCGTACCTTTGCAACGTGTTTTTCATAGTATTAGATTTAAGGTTAACAAAGGTTGGAGTACAGCGGTACTCCTTTTTTTTTATCCTTATATGAACAGATATCAGACAAACGGTCCCATGGAAAAAAACAACAAGGTTTTATTAGGAATGAGCGGAGGCACGGACAGTTCCGTAGCGGCCATGCTGTTGCAGGATGCCGGCTATGAAGTAACCGGTATTACATTCCGTTTTTACGAAAAAGATTTCCAGACCGAATATCTGGAAGATGCCTGCCACTTATGCGAACAACTGGGTATCCGTCATCTGACCTATGATGCACGGGAAGTGTTCGAAGAACAAATCATTCATTATTTTATTCAGGAATACATGAACGGACGGACTCCCGTACCCTGTACCTTATGCAACAACCAGTTGAAATGGCCATTGCTCAGAGAAGTTGCCGACCGGGAAGGTATTTATCATCTGGCTACCGGACATTATGTACGGAAACAGACTGTAAACGACCGCTGGTTCATCCGTTCCGGAGCTGATCCGGATAAAGACCAGTCGTTTTTCCTTTGGGGACTCCCGCAGGATTTGCTGGAACGCGCTTTGTTTCCTATGGGAGAACTGACCAAAGTACGTGTCCGGGAAATAGCGGCCGAACGGGGACAACTGAAAGCTGCCCGCAAACGTGACAGCCTGGGCGTCTGTTTTTGTCCGATGGATTACCGCACCTTCCTGAAAAATCATGTACCGGAAGGACAGATATCTCCGGGAGAGTTCCTGGATGAAGAAGGACGAAAGCTGGGACAACATGAAGGATATCCGTTCTATACCATCGGACAGCGAAGGGGACTGGGTATCTGGCTGAACAAGACACTGTTTGTCAAAGAGACCTTACCAGAACAAAACCGAGTTATTGTATGTGACAACCTTCGCGCTCTGGAAAAACAGGAAATGCTGCTCACAGACTGGAATCTGATCGATCCCGAAACTGCCCTAAATCATCTTGATGTTATCGTTAAGATCCGTTACCGGAAACAAGCCAACCGGTGTACGGTTACCTGCACAGGTGACGGTTGCCTGCATGTGAATCTGCACGAACCGCTTGCCTCTGTTGCCCCGGGACAAGCCGCCGTATTTTATCGTGACGACCTTGTGCTGGGAGGAGGAATTATTGCAACTTCCCGATAACAACAATCAAAGTTTATCGCAGGTCCAGCTCATGGAACAGAAGTTTTATCAACTGTTCATTCCCTATTTTTCCACAAGATATAAACAATACTAAATTGTTGTTATACAAACACTTTCTCTCTGATATCAACCAACCCGTTTTAAACTATCAACAGGGTGAGAACAAATTATTAACACGCGGTTAACATTCCACACATCTCTTTTGCAGATATTTTTCACTACATTTGCCGCCATCAGAAAAACGCTATGTACCAGTCTGCTTTCACATACCGTCCCCGTACTGTACGATTCTGTCAATGGAGTCGTAAGGCCTATGCTGCCTTTGCCAGCCTGAAGATTCAGGTAACGATGGGATGTGTCAGCAAAGGAATCACGGAGGTAGCGTTAAGCAAAAACGGATATACAGCCGAGAAACAGTCTTCCCTGCAGGGAAACACTGGCTTCATGCCACCGGAAGAAGCCTCACGGGCTTCAGGAACGGAAATGCCCCCGCTTCCTGCCGGCTTCTGCCTTCCGGAACGGGAAATTCATACTCCTGCGGCCGCTCCCTGTCCTGGATTTCCGGGATTTATTCCTCTCTTTTGTTTTGCTTTACTGTCCGTGATATTCATCCGTCACGGATAGACTTCCTTTTTATCCGGCGGAATACTAACCTTATCTCTTAACCAATTAACAAACCGAATGATCAAAATGGAAGAAATCAAGCAACGCATCATAGCAGGCGGAAGCCTGACAGCCGAAGAGGCTCTCTCCCTCCTGACGGACGCCCCTTTCGAAGCCTTGTGCCAGGCGGCTCACGAAATCACTGAACAGTGCGCCCCCCGGGTATTTGATATGTGTTCCATCATCAATGCCAAATCAGGACGCTGCCCGGAAAACTGCAAATGGTGTGCCCAGTCGGCTCACCACAATACCCGCGCCGAAATATATGGCATCGTTCCGGTAGAGGAATGTCTCCGCCATGCCCGCCTCAACGAAAGCCAGGGAGTAAAACGTTTCTCTCTCGTTACCAGCGGTCGCTGGCCGACAGAAAAAGAGACAGAAGTCCTGTGTGAACACTTTGCAGAACTGCACCGGCAATGTGGTATCTCGCTTTGTGCTTCTCTGGGACTGGCAACCGCAGACCAGCTGAAACGGCTCAAGGAAGCAGGAGTAACACGCTATCACTGCAATCTGGAAACTGCACCTTCTTATTTCGGACACCTGTGTTCAACTCATACACAGGCACAGAAAATAGAAACCCTGAAAGCAGCCCGCGAAGCAGGAATGGATATCTGCAGCGGTGGAATTATCGGCATGGGTGAAACCCCGGCCCAGCGTGTGGAACTGGCCTTTGCCCTCAAGGAACTGGAAGTTCAGTCCATTCCGCTTAATTTGCTGCATCCCATTCCGGGAACTCCACTGGAACATGCTGTACCACTGACATCAGAAGAGATCATCCGCACTGTTGCCATGTTCCGTTTTGTTCATCCTCATGCATACCTGCGCTTTGCAGGAGGACGTTCACAAATGAACGAAAGAACTCTCGCGCTGGCACTTCATGTGGGAATCAATTCGGCCATCGTAGGCGATCTGCTTACGACGCTGGGATCGAATGTAAAAGAAGATATTGAACGTATTAAAAAAGCAGGCTATGAACTTTGAAGCTATGACAGACAGTTTCGACCGGGATCATCTCTGGCATCCGTATACTTCAGCCACCCGGCCGCTTCCGACTTATAAAGTCAAACGGGCTGAAGGATGTGTCATCACACTGGAAGACGGCACCGAACTCATCGAAGGCATGTCATCGTGGTGGTGTGCCGTTCACGGATATAATCATCCCGTACTGAATGCAGCCATCGAGAAGCAGTTGAAAAGCATGGCACACGTCATGTTCGGCGGACTGACTCACGAGCCGGCCATCGCGCTGGGTAAACGACTTTTGCAACTGGCTCCTCCTTCCATGAGCCGGATCTTTTACGCAGACAGCGGTTCGGTAGCAGTGGAAGTAGCTCTCAAAATGGCAGTACAGTATCAGTTTGCCAAAGGCTGCCCGCAACGGAACAACTTCGTAACCATCCGTTCCGGTTACCACGGAGATACATGGAATGCCATGTCAGTATGTGATCCCGTAACCGGCATGCACAGTCTGTTCGGGAATGCTCTGCCTGTCCGGCATTTTGTTCCGTCCCCGAAATCGCGTTTCGGGGGAGAATGGGATGAAACCGATATCCTTCCTTTGAAAGAAACCATAGAAGCTCACGAAAATGAACTGGCCGGCCTGATTCTGGAACCAATAGTCCAGGGAGCCGGAGGCATGCGTTTTTATCACCCCCAATACTTACGGGAAGCTGCACGCCTGTGCCGCGAACATGGAATGCTGCTTCTTTTTGATGAAATTGCAACCGGATTCGGACGGACCGGCAAACTATTTGCCTGGGAACATGCGGGGGTCGAACCGGATATCATGTGCATCGGCAAAGCCCTGACTGGAGGATACATGACCTTCTCGGCTGTGCTGACCACAGATGCAGTTGCCGAATGCATTTCCGACCATTATCCGCATGCTTTCATGCACGGTCCCACCTTCATGGGAAACCCGCTGGCATGTGCCGTGGCCTGCGCTTCCATTGATTTGCTGTTGTCTTCCGGCTGGCAGGAAAACGTGAAGCGGATCGAAACCCAGCTCAAGGAAGAACTGGCTCCGGCAGCTTCTCTTCCCGGAGTTGCCGACGTACGGGTACTGGGAGCCATCGGAGTCATTGAGACACGCCGGGAAGTTGACATGGCCCGGATACAACGACGTTTCGTAGAAGAAGGTGTCTGGGTACGTCCATTCGGAAAACTGGTCTATATCATGCCGCCTTTCATCATACAACCTGAACAATTAAGCAAACTGACCGCCGCACTGGTGAAAATAGTAGGAGAAGAATCTTTATGAAACTATCAAAAACCTCAAGCAATACCCAGCACTTCTATCAGGAAGAACTGAAGAAACTGAAAGAAGCAGGCAACCTGCGCACACTCCCTGAAGTGATACATGACGGGAAATGGGTTCTATCCGGAGAACAACGGATGCTGAACCTTTCTTCCAACGACTATCTGGGACTGGCCACGGACACGGCGCTGCGTGATGAATTTCTGGGAAGTGCAGATAACCGCGACCTGCTCTTTTCATCCTCTTCCTCACGCCTGCTGACCGGAAACTTCCATATTTACACACAACTGGAAAGGCTTCTGGCTGATCTGTTCGGCACGGAAAGTGCACTGACCTTCGGAAGCGGCTATCACATGAACTCAGGCATTCTGCCCGCCATCACGGACAGCCGGACACTCATTCTGGCCGACAAGCTCGTTCATGCCAGTATCATCGACGGTATCCTGTTATCCAGTGGATACAGCATCCGCTACCGTCATCACGATTACCGCATTCTGGAAACACTGATCCAGAAATATCACAAAAATTACAGCCGGATCATCATTGTGACGGAAAGCGTCTTCAGCATGGACGGAGATGTAACTCCGCTCCAGACACTCGTGGAACTGAAAAACAAATATCCCAATGTTTATCTTTATGTAGACGAGGCACACGGTATCGGCGTCCGGGGAGCTCACGGACTGGGCGTTGCCGAAGAACAGGGATGTATCAAGGATATCGATTTCCTGTGCGGCACATTCGGCAAGGCACTGGGATCAATCGGTGCCTATGTGGTCTGCCGTGAAAGAATCCGGAATTACCTGATCAATAAGGTACGTCCGTTTATTTTCACAACTGCCCTGCCTCCTGTCAACATTGCCTGGACCAAATTTCTGCTGGAACGACTCTCGCAATGGGACGACCGCCGGCAATGGCTGGCCGAGGCCTCCAGCCGGCTGCGCACCTGCATCCGGGAAATGGGATGCGAATGTACATCTGAAAGCCAGATTGTTCCGCTGACACTGGGAGCCAGCGAGAAGGCCATCGAGAAAGCTGCGGAAATGCAGCGGAAAGGATTCTATGTTCTTCCCGTACGTCCGCCTACGGTACCGGAAGGCACCTCGCGACTGAGATTCTCCCTGACCGCCGCCATCACCCCGGAAGAAATCAGCCGACTGATTCGGACTCTGAAAGAAACTCAAAACAAATAAACCCATACACACATGGAACAACGATTCATTCTCCGAGAAGGGAATTCATCCCTGTTGCTTTTCTTTGCAGGATGGGGCAGTGACGAATGCCTGTTCACACGTCCGGCAGCGGAAGGGTATGACTACCTGTTGTGTTTTGACTACCGAAATCCAGATTTCGACTACAGCCAGCTGGAAGGCTATCAGTCCATCCGTCTGCTGGGTTGGTCTATGGGTGTATGGGCTGCCTCACAAACCTTTTCCGGGAAAGATCTTCCCTGGGAAATGAAACTGGCCGTCAACGGGACACTCACTCCCATTCACGATACGACAGGCATACCGGAAGCTGTATTCAACGGAACACTTGATACTTTTTCTCCGGCTACACTGGCCAAGTTCCGTCGCCGGATGTGCGGCGGTACGGAAGAAGTAAAGCACTTTCTTGACCGCCAGCCCCGCCGCAGCGTCGAAGAACTGCACGAAGAGTTGAAAGCCCTCCGGCAGGAAGTTCTCCGCCTACCGGTACCCGCTTTTCAGTGGGACAAAGCAATCATCGGCACGGAAGACCGGATCTTCCCCTCACAAAACCAGCTGGAAGCCTGGCAGGGAACTCCTGTTCTCTCCATGAATATAGCGCATTATGCAGACCTGTTTTTCACGGAATGCCTGAAAGGAAAGGAGCAGCTATGGACAAAGGACTGATCAGAAGACGATTCGCCAGGGCCGCCTCAACCTATCCGGAGCAAGCAAATATCCAACGGCAGATCGCCGAAAAGATGACCAGACTTATCCGGCGTTACCTTCCCGCATCAGCTCATCGCAGCGTATTGGAGGTGGGATGCGGAACAGGCCTCTTCACACGTTCCTACCTGCATGACGTCAAACCCGGACAACTCTGCCTGAACGACATCTGTCCCGAAGTGGCAGGTTGCTTCAAAGATTTGCTGGGCGACCGGATCCGTTTCTTTGCCGGAGACGCAGAACGCCTGAACTTTCCGGCCGGACAAAGCCTCATCGCTTCCTGTTCGGCCTTACAATGGTTTGAGTCGCCCCAGCGTTTCTTCCACCGCTGCAGTCATCTGCTGACGAACGACGGCTATTTCACGTTCAGTACCTTCGGCAAGGAGAACCTGACAGAAGTCGCCTCACTCACCGGAGCTACCTTGCCTTATCTTTCACTTGAGGAACTGAAAGAGGCTTTACGTTCCGACTATGAACTGCTCTACTACCACGAAGAGAAGCTAAGCCTTTCCTTCCAGTCGCCCATGGACGTACTCAAACACTTGAAAGCTACGGGAGTGACCGGCATCCGTCAAAGCCAGTGGACCAAAGGAAGCCTCGCCACTTTCTGTAACCGATATCAGGAAATATACAGCCAGCCGGATCATACGGTACGGCTGACCTATCATCCGATTTACATCATTGCTAAAAAAATCGCATCATGAAAAAAGAAATTATTTTTGTCAGCGGCATTGATACCGCCATCGGAAAAAGTTATGCCACCGGATTTCTGGCCCGGGAATGGAACCGGGAAGGCATCAAGACCATTACCCAGAAGTTTATCCAGACCGGCAATACCGAAATCTCAGAAGATATTGAAGTCCACCGCCAGATCATGGGAACGGGACTGGTGGAAGCCGACCGCGAACGCCTGACCATGCCGGAAATCTTTACTTACCCCTGTTCGCCCCATCTGGCTGCGGAAATAGATCACCGGAACATTGATTTCGACAAGATCGAACAAGCCTCACAGGCCCTGCTGCAATCTTACGACCGCGTGCTGCTGGAAGGAGCCGGCGGTCTGATGGTCCCCCTGACCCGCGACCTGCTGACGATCGACTATGTAGCACAAAAGAATTATCCGCTGATCCTCGTCACCTCCGGACGTCTGGGAAGCATCAACCACACCCTGCTCAGCCTGGAAGCCATCGAAAAACGAGGTATCCGCCTTCACAGCGTACTGTATAACCTGTATCCTGAAAATGAAGACAAAATCATCCAGCATGATACGGAAGAATACATCCGCACCTGGCTGGAACGGCATTTCCCGGAAACGGAATTTATCCGTGTTCCCTGCCTCTAAAAGCCACCTCAAAAAGCCCGCCAGCTTTTTTTAAAACGTCGAATCGTTTTCATGAAAAGACTTCGGCCTTTCAATGAAAACGATTCGACGTTTTTCTGACAGTTCTTTATCCCTGGAAATCAGACAAGAACGGTATTCCGGATTTTATTGCTTGTTCTTCAGTTCTTCTGCCGGTACAACCCGATACAACTTATCACTTGGACGTACACGATCAGGAACCTTAAACGAAACATGAACGCCTTTCTTCACCACGTCCACAGGTTTCAGATCCACACGTGCTTCCTCCAGAGTGACATACATGGCACCAGTTGTAGGACCGGTAATCAAGAGTTTGTCACCGACCTTGATCTCTGCAGCTTCGATCAGGAATTCAGCGACTCCCAAATTGGAGAAATATTTAATACCGCGTCCAGCATATACTTTACGTTCCGTAGCTTCCGATCCATAATTTCGGCTCCATTCACCCAAACGCTGGCCCAGATAATAGCCGTTCCAGAATCCCCGGTTGAAAACCGTCTTCAGGCGTTCATCCCAGGCAGCCTTCTTTTCTTCGGTAAATGTTCCGTCCAGATAGGACTGGATGGCTTCCTTATAACATTCCACAACGGTCTTCACATACTCAGGACCGCGGGCACGTCCTTCAATCTTGAACACCCGTACTCCGGCTTCAATCATCTCATCCATGAAATGAATAGTCTTCAGATCCTTAGGAGACATAATGTATTTGTTATCCACTTCCAGTTCTATATCACTCTCCTTGTCCCGCACCAGATAAGACCGGCGGCATACCTGCATGCAGGCACCACGGTTAGCAGAAGCATTCAGCTCATGCAAGCTGAGATAACATTTTCCTGAAACAGCCATACAAAGCGCTCCATGGCAGAACATCTCAATACGCACAGGCTCACCCATCGGACCTTTAATGCCTTCCTGCTGGATTGCATCATAGATCTTGCGCACCTGTTTCAGGTTCAGCTCACGCGCCAGTACTACCACATCGGCAAATTGTGCATAAAACTTCAGGGCTTCAGCATTGCTGATATTCAACTGAGTAGACAAATGTACCTCTTGTCCCACCTTGTTACAGTAAGCCATCACAGCCACATCGGCAGCAATCACGGCACTGATGCCAGCTTCCTTGGCTGCATCCACAATCTTGCGCATCAGTTCGATGTCCTCATCATAGATAATCGTATTGATGGTCAGGTAACTCTTTACCCCATGTTCATCACACACCTTTGCGATCTCACGCAAATCATCAATAGTAAACGTGCTGGCCGAACGGGCGCGCATATTCAGACTCTCAATGCCAAAATAGATGGAATCTGCTCCCGCATGAAGAGCTGCCGCCAGTGATTCACGAGAACCCACCGGGGCCATAATCTCAAAGTCTTTTATCGAGTAATTCATTATTTTACGGATTGATTCGATGTGCAAAGGTAATGCTTTTTTCATGAACTACCTTGAAAACAACACTCTTTCACTGACTATAAGACAAAACAAAGGGGTATACCTTGCGGCATACCCCATCCTGATGGTATCAGAAACCAAATTCATTATTTCAGCACTTCTCCATTTTCAGATAACAGAACAGTCTGTTCAGTATCGTCCTGTGCCGTCAACGTAACCTTGTACGTCTGGGTTCCATCTTCATTTGCTTCTACTGCGGCTTCCTTCACCATATAATCTGCATAATCTTTTGCCAAGGTATCTTTTACAGCCTGAGGAAGATCATCTACTTCAACAGGAACAAAATCATTCACTGCAACTGCTACAGATGCTGCTGTTGTCTGGTTGTCTGCTGCGAAAGCTACTGTTGTTCCTACTCCCATTACCAATGCTACTGCTACAAATAATTTCTTCATAATCGTAAAGTTTTAAGTTATTAAGTTTTAGTTTCGTGTCACTAAATTACAGACAAGCGTCATGCCAAAGAAATAATCGTTATATGCCAACATTGATTTTCAAATAGTTACGCATACCAATCAGAAACCAGAAACAAAAATTTGCGGAAGTTTTACCCAACAGTGCGGAACAGGGAATGTGAAAATCACAGAAAATCCACATAACGAATCTTAAAGCTACGCCCTGTGGTTTCCGTTTTTTCACAGGCAACGCTCCAGAAGCGATGTAAGTTTACTATCTTTGCACCATAAACAAGTAACATGAAAATAAGAAATATAGACCTGGGAGAAAAACCCGTCCTACTCGCTCCGATGGAGGACGTTACAGATCCGGCTTTTCGTCTGATGTGCAAAAAGTTCGGAGCCGATATGGTATATACCGAGTTTGTTTCAGCGGATGCTTTGATACGTTCTGTAAGCAAGACCCTGCTTAAACTGAACATCAGTGATGAAGAACGTCCCGTAGCAATTCAGATCTATGGTAAGGATACCGAAACAATGGTGGAAGCAGCCCGTATTGTAGAACAGGCCAAACCGGATATTCTCGATCTGAATTTCGGCTGCCCCGTCAAGCGGGTTGCCGGAAAAGGAGCCGGTTCAGGCCTTCTTCAGAACATTCCGAAAATGCTTGAAATCACGCGTGCCGTAGTAAATGCCGTACGCATTCCTGTAACGGTGAAAACCCGTCTGGGTTGGGATGCCGAACACAAAATCATCGTTCCTCTGGCCGAACAGCTTCAGGACTGTGGAATCGAAGCACTCACCATTCATGGACGTACACGGGCACAGATGTACACCGGCGAAGCCGACTGGACACTGATCGGTGAAGTGAAGAACAATCCCCGCATGCGTATTCCCATCATCGGAAACGGAGATGTCACTACCCCTCAGCGTGCACAGGAATGCTTCGACCGCTATGGTGTAGACGCCATCATGGTGGGCCGTGCCAGCTTCGGACGTCCCTGGATTTTCAAGGAAATCAAACATTTCCTGCAGACCGGTGAGGAACTTCCTCCCCTGAGTTTCCAGTGGAGAATGGACGTTCTCCGACAGGAAGTAAAAGACAGTGTGGCCCTGCTTGACGAACGGCGAGGCATCCTCCACGTAAGACGACACCTGGCTGCCTCTCCTCTGTTCAAGGGAATTCCTAACTTCAGAGATACACGTATAGCAATGTTGCGCGCAGAAACACTTGAGGAACTGAACGCAATCCTGAATCATATTGAAGAGAATTTCGGAAACTAACCTTTATAACTATGAGTGATTCTGTATATCAAGCAGCCAATAACCGGTATACCTGCGGAATGGATTACCGGCGTGCCGGAAAAAGCGGTATCCTGTTGCCCGCCATTTCACTGGGATTATGGCATAACTTCGGTGATGTAGACAGTCTGGCCCGAAGCAAAGACAAACTGCATTATGCCTTCGATCACGGCATTACGCATTTTGACCTGGCCAACAATTACGGCCCCTCAGCAGGAAGTGCAGAAGAAACTTTCGGCAAGATCATGAAAACATCATTTGCTCCTTACCGGGACGAACTGTTTGTTTCTACCAAGGCCGGTCACGACATGTGGCCCGGACCATACGGCACATGGGGATCACGGAAGCATCTGACAGCAAGCCTCAACCAAAGTCTGAAACGGATGAACCTGGATTATGTGGATATCTTTTATTCGCACCGCTATGATCCGGAAACACCGCTGGAAGAAACCCTGCAGACACTGGTAGACATCGTACGTCAGGGAAAGGCTCTTTACGTGGGTATTTCCAAATATCCTCCTGAAGCTGCCCAGAAAGCGTATGCTTACCTGAAAGACCACGACGTCATCTGCCTGCTTTATCAGGGACGCTACAACTTGTTGAACCGCGAACCGGAGGAACAGGGAATTCTGCAACAGGCAGCTGAAAATGGAAGCGGATTCGTTGCTTTCTCTCCGCTTGCACAGGGGCTGCTCACCAACCGCTATCTGAAAGGAATCCCTGAAGACTCACGTATCGCACGGGGAGGATTCCTGAAAAAAGAAGCATTGACCGAAGATCTTCTGCAAAAGATCATCCGTCTGGACCGTCTGGCCTGTGAACGGGGACAGTCACTCGCAGAAATGTCTCTGGCCTGGCTGCTGGCTCATCCGCTCGTTACATCAGTAATCGTAGGTGCCAGTTCTGTGGAACAGCTTGCAGATAATCTGAAAGCTTTGGAAAACATTTCCTTTTCTCAAGAAGAACAGCAGACCATCCAGGCCATCCTGCAATAAAAACAAGATTCCGGAAAAAACGTCTCTCCTTTTCAAAGGATTCCGCTTTTTCCGGAATTATCTAATTACCTCTTTCAATCTTACATCCGATAAACTCCTTTTTTGGAAGTTTCCACTTTGGACGGATTACCGGAATAACCGATATTGCCACTGCTGTAACAATAAGCAGAAACAGACTGGCTGGCATGACAGGTAATATCACCACTGGAATTACTTACTGCACTAACCTTGGCAGCTTTCAGACCGGAAGCATTAATATCACCACTTGAATTAGCTGAAAACGCAGCCTGCCGGCAACTTCCGCTTACAAAGATATCACCCGAACTGTTAGCCGTTGCATCTACATTATTCTGGCAGACAAGTGTACTCACCTTGCAGTCACCACTGGAATTAGTTGAAAGGAAGGCCTTGTCACAATTTGCCTTTTCTAACGACACATCACCGCTGGAATTGGTGCACATCACCAACTTGGAACATTCCACATTACCGGCTTCAATGTCACCACTGCTGTTTGTTTGTATATTCAAAGTGGCACAACGAAGATCACGCGCATCAATGTCACCGCTGGAATTTGTCTGAAGAGAAATATCCTTCCGCGTATTCAGATCTCCATCAATCTTGATATCGCCTGAAGACAAAGTACAGAAACCCGTTACAGAAGGAGCATACACCCTTACTTCACAGGTATATTTTCCATTGATTGAATAGGAGTTGGTTCCGGGAACCTTGAATATAACCTTCAATTCACCTCCCTTTTCCTCCAGCTTCACATATTTCGCTATATTATCGGGCGCATAAACTTCCGCATACGCCGGACCGGAGGACGGTTTATAAATGATATCCACAAAGGAATAAGTAGTCAATGAAGACACATTGCCTAAATTCACGCGCTGAGTTACATAGTTCTTACTGGGAACAACTTTGTAAGTTTGTGCCTGACATCCTGTAAAAGTCATAGCCAGCACCATCAGAAGAGTTAGAAATCCTGTTTTCATAATTTTTCGTTTTTTAAGTGTTTGCTTTATACACTTAGACGCTAAGTGTCCCGAAAAGTAACACTATTTTTTCAAAAAACTTCAAATAATCTTCATTTTCACCAAAATCTCCCCATTTTTTCCTTGAAGCACCGGTCGTTTCGTTGATAAAATCCAGGCATTCATCGACAGTCCCTGCTTTTGCCTCCAGATCCATCGATAAAACCCCGTCACCAGTCTAGTTTCCTGTTTAAATCCTTTCACATTCCCTACTTTTGCTTTACGAAATTTCGCTGAGAAAGCTTTTCAAGAATGGTACCAGCTTGAAAAATTAATAGTATGTGTATTAAAAATGTGACTAATATCATGGGAAAAAAAATTATTTTTCTATTGCTCATGCTTCTGTCTGTCACCACCCTGGTGTACGGTCAGGGGAAAGGACAAATTTCGGGCGTAGTGACTTCGGCCGAAGACGGCTTGCCGGTGATCGGTGCCACAGTCTCCCTTAAAGGCAACAGCTCGGTTGGTACCATTACGGACATAGACGGACGTTTTGTATTAAATAACCTGCCACCGGGAAATAAAACCCTTATCATTTCTTATGTAGGTCTCAAAACCGTTGAAATCAATGCTGTTCCAGGAAAGCCTGTTACTGTCAGCATGAAATCAGATACCGAAGTACTTGATGAAGTCGTAGTGGTAGGTTATGGAACTCAGAAAAAAGTAAATGTCACAGGATCTGTCAGTATGATCGGCGGCGAAAAACTCGAATCGCGTCCGGTACAGAATGTTTCACAAGCCCTTCAAGGTCAAATCCCTGGTTTGAACCTTACGGTAGGTTCATCAGGAGGTACTTTGGACAGCGATATGAACATTAATATCCGTGGTGCAGGAACTATCGGCGACGGATCTAACAGTGATCCGCTTGTTTTGATTGACGGAATGGAAGGTGATCTGAACACTGTAAGTGCCAACGACATTGCTTCTATTTCAGTCTTGAAAGATGCTGCCGCTGCATCCATTTACGGATCACGCGCTGCTTTTGGTGTAATCCTAATCACGACCAAATCCGGACAGTCAGGAAAACCGAGAGTAAGCTATTCAGGCAATGTCCGCTTTTCCAGTGCAACCCAGTTACCCAAGATGGTAGACTCTTACAGCTTTGCCCAGTATTTCAACCGTGCCGCACAGAATGACGGATCAAGCGCCGTATTCTCTGACGATACAATGGAGAAGATCCTTAATTTCCAACAGGGAAAATATACGGATCCTTCTAAACCGGAATATTATGGAGTACAAGCAGGAAGTGACGGCAAATGGTCATACTATCAGACTTCCTTTGCTAATACGGACTGGTTCGACGAACAATACAAAGATTTTGCTGTTTCACAGGAACACAGTCTGAACATCAGTGGAGGTAGCGAACGCCTGACTTATATGATCAGTGGAAGTTTCCTGGATCAGAACGGACTGATTGCTCACGGCAGTGACGACTTCTACCGCTATAACTTAAGCAGTAAGATTTCAGCTAAACTTGCAGACTGGGTAACAGTCAACCTGACATCCAAATGGGTAAGAGAAGACTATAGCCGACCCACTTATCTGACTTCTCTTTTCTTCCATAACATCGCACGCCGGTGGCCGACTGTCCCCGTGACCGATCCTTACGGCCATTACACAGAACCATCTGAAATCATTCAGCTGGAAGACGGAGGTAAACAGACAGATACCAAAGATTACTATACCAACCAGCTCCAGGTAGTTTTCGAACCGATCAAAGACTGGCACATCACAGTAGAAGGCGGTATGCGTAACTACAACCGGAGATATGACTATGCCGTACTTCCTGTATATGCCTATGATACAAACAATGAAGCATATGCCATGAACTGGAGTGGAGACTATGCCGCAGAAGCTTCCAGAGCTTATTCTTATCGTTACAATGAGGATTATTATTCAACCAACATTTATACGGACTATTCACGGACAATCAACGGACATTATTTTAAAGTAATGGCCGGATTCAACAGTGAACTTTATAAGACAAGCGACTTAACAGGAAGCGGAATGAACCTTACCTCCTCAGATGTTCCTTATCTTTCTCAAGTTCAGGAAGATCTTTCTCTTGACGGAGGACGTGACCATACGGCTACAGCCGGTTTCTTCGGTCGTATCAACTACAACTGGAAAGAACGTTATATGCTGGAAGCCAACTTACGCTACGATGGATCTTCCCGTTTCATCGGTGACAAGACATGGGGCTTATTCCCCTCCTTCTCTGCCGGATGGAACATTGCACGTGAAGAATTCTTCGAACCATTGGCTGACAAAATCGGTACTCTGAAACTGAGAGCTTCCTGGGGACAGCTTGGTAATACAAATACTGATGCCTGGTATCCTTTCTATCAGACGCTTTCCACTTCTACATCCAGCTCCGGATGGGTTCTGAACGGTTCACAGCACAATACAGCCAGCATGCCGTCCATCGTCAGCTCTGCCATGACATGGGAAACCGTGGAATCATGGGACGTAGGTTTTGATTTCGGACTGCTCAAGAACCGACTGACCGGATCGTTCGATTACTTTAACCGTTATACTTATGACATGATCGGACCGGCTCCTACGATGTCAAGTATCTTAGGTACTTCCGCCCCGAAAGTCAACAATGCCGACATGAAAACTCAAGGATGGGAACTCGAACTGTCATGGAGAGACCGTATTCAGGATTTCAACTACGGTATCCGTCTGGTATTGTCTGACTATCACAGTACCATTCTCAGCTATCCGAACTCTACCAAATCGCTCAGTACTTACTACGATGGAATGGAAGTCGGAGAAATCTGGGGATATCAGACCGTTGGTATTGCACAGTCTCAGGAAGAAATGGATGCACATCTGGCCAATGGCGGTACTCCCAACTGGGGAAGTAACTGGGGAGCCGGAGATATCATGTATGCCAACCTGGATGGTGAAGATGGTGTAAACAGCGGAGCCAATACCCTCGATGATCATGGAGACCTGATCAAGATCGGTAACACAACTCCCCGTTACAACTTCGGTATCACCTTCGATGCATCATGGAAAGGATTTGACCTCTCTATTTTCTTCCAGGGAGTGGCCAAACGTGATTACTGGCTTAGCGGTCCCTACATGTGGGGTGCCAACGGAGGTATGTGGCAATCTACCTGCTTCGAAGAACATCTGGACTACTGGCGTGCCGAAGATGATCCACTTGGAGGCAATACGGATGCTTATTATCCGAAACCATACTTTAATACGGACAAGAACCAGCAAACACAGACTCGCTATTTGCAGAATGCAGCTTATATCCGTCTGAAAAATATGCAGCTGGGATATACCCTTCCAAAGACCTGGACGAAAAAAGCCGGTATAGAAAACGTTCGTATCTACCTTTCAGGAGACAACCTGTTCACCCTGACAGGTATCAGCAGCGTATTCGATCCGGAAGCCCTGGGTGCCGATTGGGGAGATGGAAAGCTCTATCCATTGCAGCGGACTATCTCAGTAGGACTTAACGTAAACTTTTAAACCATGAACACCATGAAACTGAAATATCCTTTATACCTATTTGCTCTTGGGGGATGCCTTCTGACAAGTTCCTGCTCCGACTATCTGGACCGTGAACCGATTTCAGACATCACCAGTGAAAACTATTTCACATCATCGGATCAGATCACCAGTTACCTGATGAATTATTATGTAGACCAGCTACAATATCCAAACGGGAACTCTATGACGCATCTGAGATCCTACAATTCAGGAACTGTACGCAATGACGTGAACACGGACAATATGTGTAGTACCGATGCCAATACGACCTACTTCGCGGGACGATGGGAAGTTCCTGCCGGACAATCCAGCGATTTCTATACCGTATTCAACCGGGTACGTATCTGGAACTATGCACTTGAACAGATCCTGCCACGTTACGAGAATGGCGAGATCTCCGGCGATGAAACAGAAACCCGCCACGGAATCGGAGAAATCTATTTCTTCCGTGCAATGGCTTACTTCAAAGGTCTTGCCCTTTTCGGAGATTTGCCGATTGTAGAAGAAGTGCTGGAAGATAATAATGAAGAGCTTACGGCTCACAGCGAACGAAAGCCCCGTAATGAAGTAGCCCGCTTCATTCTGGAAGATCTGGACCGCTCGCTTGAATACCTGCAAGATAAGGGGTATGAAAATAACCAGCGTATCAACAAGCAGGTAGCATTGCTGTTCAAATCACGTGTTGCCCTGTTTGAAGCAACTTTTGAAAAGTATCATCGAGGATCAGGACGTGTTCCGGGAGACTCTGACTGGCCCGGAGCCGACATGTCCTACAACCAGGGAAAAACCTTCGATATTGACGGAGAAATCAAATTCTTCCTGGAAGAGGCCATGGATGCTGCTTCCCAAGTGGCCGACAATTGTCAGCTGACAGAAAACAGTGGAACAATGAACCCCACCTATGCTCAGCTGTACGACTGGAATCCTTACTTCGAAATGTTCAGCAGTGAAAGCAGCCTGGCTTCTTATGATGAAGTATTGCTCTGGAGAGAATACAAAGGAAGCTCCAGTATCAGCCACGATGTCCCGGCGCGTCTGCGAAACGGTGACGGAGATGGTATAACCAAAAGTTTCATTGATGCCTTCCTGATGAAAAACGGATTGCCGATTTATGCAGCCGGATCAGGCTATCACGGAGATATCTCCATTGACCAGACAAAGAAAGACCGGGATGAGCGTCTGCAACTCTTTGTTTACGGAGAAAGCGATGTACTGCTTTCCGACGAAGCTTGTGATACCGTTGCCAAAAGCGGAGATGTCGTAAAATTTTCTTCACCCAAAATTGTCACCGGAGAAGAACAGAACAGAGACGTAACCGGATACCGTCCCCGTAAATGTTATACTTACGATGACGCTCAAAGTAGCAGTGACAACTTGCTGGGAACAAACAACTGTGTTGTATTCCGTGCGGCAGAAGCCTATTTGAACTATATCGAAGCCTGCTACGAGCTGAATGGAAAGATAGACTCAAAAGCCGATTCTTACTGGAAAGCTCTTCGCCGTAGAGCCGGAGTGGATGAAAACTACCAGAAAACCATTGATGCAACCGACCTGAGTCAGGAACCGGATCTGGCTGTTTATTCCGGAAGTTCAAAAGTAGATGCTACACTTTACAACATCCGCAGAGAAAGACGCTGTGAATTCATTGCTGAAAGTATGCGCTGGGATGACTTGAAGAGATGGCGTTCCTGGGATCGTCTGTTTACCGAACCATACATCGTAGAAGGAATTAATCTTTGGGACGAAGCTTATCTGCGTTACACTGACTCCAATGGAGAAAGTGAACTGGTTGCAGACGGAAGCAGTACAGCTAACGTATCTCCTCAAAGTGACAGCAAGTATCTCCGGCCTTTCCGGAAGACGACAATTAATAACGAAGTATACGACGGATATACTTGGAAAAAGGCTTACTACCTCAGTCCGCTGGGAATCGAAGACCTGACAATTGTTTCTACAGACAGCAGCAATCCGTTGGAAACTTCCATGATGTACCAGAATCCATACTGGCCTACTACGGCCGGAGTTGCTCTGGAATAATAAAAACCGATGTTAGCTTAATACAATGAGAGACATGACAGATTTAAGTTTTTAAGCATAGATCAAGAAAAAAACCAGCCGGCGTTGGGAAACGCTGGCTGGTTTCTGTTTTTTATTCCTTATCTGTTCATTATCCCATTAACCGGAACACTGGCGAAATAAACCAGCGTTTGTACATCAGAGTTGCCAGCTGATAAACAAAGAAAGCACTCACTAACCCTACCAGTGAATCAACCAGATAATGTGCCTGGATATATACCGTAGCACAACAAAGCAAGACATAAAAAGGAGCAAGTACCGCCGCCAGCTTCCGGCTCACTCTCCAGGCCATGATCATAACAATGGTAGAGATCGCAACATGTGAACTTGGGAAAGCTGCCGTCGGACGTTCACCGACTTCCTGGGATGCTTCCACCAGCTGATAAAAGAATCCCTGATCGTAACCGGGCCCCGGAACCAGATAATCATTCCAGTTGAAATAATCTCCAATCGGAGGAAATATTCCGGCATTCACTTTATCCATACCAATAGCCGGGAAATAAAATTGCGGACCAGCCACCGGAACAAGGATGTAAAATAAATAATAAATGAAAAATGAGGTAACCAGTACAAAACAGATTTTTTCAAACCACTCAAAATGCGTCAGGAAATACCATACCGTCACCACTAGAATCATAGGATAATAAAAGAAATATCCCATATTGAACGGCTCACTGAACCAGATAGACGGACAATGTTTACTGAACTCTACGGATGGCTGACACCCGAACAGTCCCTGCTCGACTGTAGCAAAGATATAATCCAGGTTCGGGAATAAACGATTAAACTCAAAAGTATCCGGATACCAGTAAGCTAAGAGTGACATTTGTACAGCCATCCGCACAAAAGCAGTCAGACGGCAAGGAAAAGTCTGATACAATGCAATCAAACCGAAAGTAAGTGCCACAATACCGGCACGTTCCAGCAACATTACTCCCGGATGGTCCATTCTCGGGAATAACAACAATATCAGCAAGGACGTCAGGGCATTATATATCAGACTTATACTTTCTACCGCAAACAGTCCTTTTCCGCTCTCTACACGTTCAAACAATTTCACAGCCATCCCTCCTTCTTATACCAGTCCATGGTTTCTTTTACTCCACGTTCCAAAGGATACTGCGGCTGATATCCCAGTTCTTCTTCCAGAGGACGGATGTTGCACTTCCAGTTACGCTGACGCATAATCTTATATTTATCTCCATTCAGTGTGACAGGCTTGCGTGTGAATTTGCTCACCAGCTCACAGACCCAGGAAATAGCACGAAGAATCACCAAAGGACAGGTCAGATGAATCATCCACGGATTTCCCAGTTCCTTCCGGATCAGTTCGGCAAAGGCACGCGAGTCATACACCTTTCCGTCGGTTACAAACCATTCACGACGTACGACGCCCTTTTCCAGCGCCAGAAAAACGGCCTGAACCAAATCCTTTACATACACGAAAGTCAGATCCTGACGCCGGAAACCGGCACCAAAGTCAACATGTCGTTTCACGGCCTGTGCCATCAACAAATAATCACGTTCACGAGGGCCATAAACTCCCGTAGGACGAAGAATGACATAAGGAAATTCAGGAAGAGAACGAAGGTACTCCTCTGTATGCAGTTTACTGAGTCCATATGCTGTATCCGGACATGGAGTATCAGACGGTTCAATAGGAGTCCAGTCATCTTCTCTCACCGGGCCGAACACACTAAGCGAACTGAGCATGACAAAACATTTGGGAACCATGTCCAGGCGTTGCAATGTCTCTATCAGATTACGGGTAGCCCAGAAGTTTCCAATCTCAAAATCAGCTTTGTCCAGACATTTGGTTACGCCCGCACAATGGATAATATAATCCCATCCTCCGTGCTTACGCTTATGAAGAGCCAGCTGAGCTTCCAGAGAATCAGAGTCAGTCAAATCCAGTTCCGCAAAATTCAGCCGACTGTCTGACAGATAACGACGGCTGCTTCTCCCGCGTACTCCGGCCCACACCTGCATCCCGCGTTCCAAAGCCTCATCCACCAGATGACTGCCAATGAACCCGCTGGCGCCGGTCACTAATATTCTTTCTTTCATTGGTTTCCTGTTTTGATGAATCCGCATGATCAGGAAAAGAGTTTTTCCACAGGCAAGCAACAGTTCAAACACTTCCGGACGGCCTTATGACATTCATGCTTCATCAATATTGATTTTTGATTAAATTTAGTGGCAAAGATAATAGTTTTTCAGTTCTTTCACTTAAAATATAGACAGTTATTCATCCACCTTTCCATTTATTTTGTTTACTTTGTAGTAAATCATCAAAAAGGAATTAACATGGCTAAGAAAAAGAAAGAAAAAAAAGGCGGAAAACGCATGAAAAAGAAAGAACTGGTGGAACTGATCATCAGTTACTTCCGCATCAGGCCGACTGAGTCAATCAATCTCAAGCAGTTGTTCCAAGGGTTGAAACTCACCACTCATCCATTGAAGATGCTTTGCGCAGAAATCATCGAAGAAATGGCAGAGGATAATTTCCTCATTGAAACAGAAAAAGGACGCTACAAGCTTAACGATAAAGGTCAGATTCTCACAGGAACCTTCCAACGGAAAAGTAACGGAAAGAACCTTTTCATTCCGGACGAAGGAGGAGAACCCATCTTTGTGGCAGAACGCAATTCTGCACATGCCATGAATAATGACAAAGTGAAAATCAGCCTTTGCGCCAAACGGAAACGTCATGAACTGGAAGGACAGGTTATAGAAATCCTTCAAAGAGCTGAAACCAACTTTGTCGGCACTTTGAAGGTCAGCAAGAATTATGCATTCCTGCTGACAGAAACCAACACGCTGGCAAACGATATTTTTATTCCCAAGGAAAAGCTGAAGGGTGGAAAAGATGGAGACAAAGCAGTTGTTAAAATCATAGAGTGGCCGGAGGAAGCCAAAAACCCGTTCGGAGAGGTTATTGATATCTTAGGAAAAGCCGGAGACAACACTACCGAAATGCATGCGATTCTGGCGGAATATGGCTTGCCTTACACTTACCCGCAGAATGTGGAAGCTGCAGCTGACAAACTTTCGGCTGAAATCACTCCTGAAGACTATGCCGAACGTGAAGATTTCCGCGACGTGGTGACATTTACCATTGACCCCAAAGACGCAAAAGACTTTGATGATGCGCTTTCCATCAGACAGCTGAAACCCGGATTATGGGAAGTCGGTGTGCACATTGCAGACGTATCACACTATGTCAAGGAAGGAAGCATTATTGATAAAGAAGCTGCCAAACGTGCCACTTCCGTATATCTGGTAGACCGCACCATTCCGATGCTTCCAGAACGTTTGTGTAACTTCATCTGCTCCCTCCGCCCTGACGAAGAGAAACTGGCCTATTCGGTGATCTTCGATATGAACGAAAAAGCAGAAGTAAAAAATTACCGCATCTGTCATACGGTAATTCGTTCCAACAGACGTTTCACTTACGAAGAAGCCCAGAATATCATCGAAACCGGTGAAGGAGACTATAAAGAAGAAGTTCTGGAACTGAACCGTCTCGCACAAATCCTGCGTGAGAAACGACTGGCTGCCGGAGCAATCAATTTCGACCGTTGCGAAGTGAAGTTTGAAATCGACGAAAAGGGAAAGCCTGTCAGCGTCTACTTCAAAGTTTCCAAAGAAGCAAACAAACTGATCGAAGAGTTTATGTTGCTGGCCAACCGGACCGTAGCTGAACACATTGGTAAGGTGCCTAAGAACCGGAAGCCTAAAGTATTCCCTTACCGTATCCACGACCTTCCGGACCCGGATAAACTGGATAATCTGAATCAGTTTATTGCACGCTTCGGCTACAAGATCCGCACCGGAGGAAGTAAAAACGAAGTATCCAAGTCCATTAACCGGCTGTTGGGGGACATTGAAGGCAAAAAAGAGCAGAATCTGATTGAAACCGTTTCCCTACGAGCCATGCAGAAGGCCCGCTATTCAATCTATAACATCGGGCATTACGGACTGGCATTTGACTTTTATACCCATTTCACCTCACCGATCCGCCGGTATCCGGATTTGATGGTTCACCGGTTGCTGACCCGCTATCTGGCAGGAGGAAGAACCGCTCAGGCAGACAAATATGAAACTCTTTGTGAACATAGTTCTGCCATGGAACAGACTGCCGCCAGTGCCGAACGTGCTTCCATTAAGTACAAGCAAGTGGAATTCATGAGTGAACGGATCGGACAAGTCTTTGAAGGAGTGATTTCCGGAGTAACCGAATGGGGACTGTATGTGGAAATCAACGAAAACAAATGCGAGGGCATGATACCGATGAGAGATCTGGGCAATGATTATTATGAGTTTGACGAGAAAAACTATTGTCTGATCGGCAGACGCTTTCATCGCAAATTCAGCTTAGGAGATCCCGTCAAGATCAAGGTAGCACGGGCTAATCTGGAAAAGAAACAACTGGACTTTACCCTGGCTGACGAATAAAAAACAAGAAACAATTATAACCACCATTGCCACGATATATCGAGCGATGGTGGTTTTTCTATATCCAGCCTTTTCCCTTCGGGCAACTTATTTTACCCTCCGGTTCAACTGATTATTTGCTTTCTCGGGACGAGATTTGCCCACACGTTTTCCACTGCTTTTCTTTTTTCCTGCCTGCTTAGCCTTAAAAGCAAACGGATTTTTCTTATTTACTACCATATCATAATATATTTACGCAAAAATACACTATTTTTGCCAAATAACAAACTTATCAACAAGCCTATGAGCCCATTTGATTACACTCCTATACTGACACAAGCCGTCGACGAGCTTTCTGACAGCCTGTCCTATCAAGGTCTTTTCCATCAATACAAAGATGGTGAACCCTTGCCCTCCGGAAAAACACTGCATCACATTGTGGAGCTGGCACGTGCCATTCTGTTTCCAGGATACTTCGGTAATCCTGCCATCAACAGCCGTACCATCAATTACCACATTGGAGTTAACATTGAAGAACTGTTTGGTCTGCTGACCGAGCAAATTCAGGCCGGCTTATGTTTCGGAGTGGAAAACAATGGACTGGACAACAATGAGAACGAACCTTGCAGAGAAAGTGCCACCCGCCTGGCCGCACAATTCATCAGCCGGCTGCCATCCATCCGACATACATTGGCCACTGATGTAGAAGCAGCCTATTATGGAGATCCGGCAGCTACCTGTTTCGGTGAAATCATCTGTTGCTACCCCATCATCCGGGCCATAACCAATTACCGGATTGCTCACGAACTGTATATGCTGAATGTTCCGTTAATTCCACGCATCATTACAGAAATGGCACATTCAGAAACCGGCATTGACATCCATCCGGGAGCACAGATCGGCCATCATTTTACCATTGACCATGGTACCGGTGTCGTGATCGGAGCAACCTGTATCATCGGAAATCATGTAAAGCTCTATCAGGGAGTAACCCTGGGAGCCAAAAGTTTCCCGCTGGATGAACAAGGCAATCCCATCAAGGGAATTCCACGCCATCCTATCCTGGAAGATGAAGTTATCGTTTATTCCAATGCCACTATTCTGGGACGCATTACCATCGGCCGCGGAGCAATTATAGGCGGAAACATCTGGGTCACCGAAAGTGTGGCTCCGGGAATGCGTATCGTTCAGCGAAAAGAATAACCCATCCGAACGCGCCTGGAAATATCATTATCCTGAAAATATTCAAAGAAAGCTTCTGAGTCCTGCTTCAGGGGGATCTGAAATCCCCCTGAAGCAGGATCAGGCTTAAAAGTTTGTCTTCTTGCCTGTTTCTCTTTTCAGTTCCTCAAAGCGCATCATCATCCGACGCAATACCTTAGGCTCTGATTCAGACAAATCATTCTTCTGTTCCGGATCTTTCCGGATATTATACAACTCGTATGTTCTGTTTTCCCCGGGATAAGGAGGAATCATTACCCAGTCCCCTTGCCGGTAAGCATAATCCAGCATACCTTCAATAACCAGCTCATTACGCCCTTTCCTGTTCTTTCCCAGGAAGGTCTGCAAAGTGTTCTGGCTGTCGGTACGATCCGGATAACTCTGTCCCACCAGAGAAGCCAAAGAAGCCAGCAAATCCATCTGACAGACAAAAGCATCTGATACTCCCGGTTCAACAACTCCCGGCCAACGTACAATGAAAGGAATACAGGTACCACCGGCATACCTCATTGTTTTCCATCCCCGATAAGGCCCGGCAGGCTTGTGACTGCCTACCAGCTCTTCAGCCTGATCCTGATATCCGTCGTCCAGAACAGGACCATTATCGCTGGTCAGAATAACCAGAGTATTATCCGTAAGATTCAGCCGGTCCAGCTCCTTCAAGAATTCCTCAACGCACCAGTCGGCTTCAAGAATCACATCCCCGCGAGGTCCCATGCCACTTTTCCCGACAAACCGTTCATTAGGAACCCGGGGAACATGAGGCTGATGAAGCCCATAATAAAGAAAGAAAGGACGGTTCTGATTTTCCTGAAGGAAATGTTTGGCTTTCTCCAGGAAAAGCTCAGCCATGTCTTCATCGCGCCATTGCGCAGCCTTGCCTCCCTTCTGGAATCCGATACGCGGCACTCCGTTCACGATCGATCCTCCATGCCCCACACTCGGATGCATCCGTAACAGTTCCGGATTATCCTTGCCGGTCGGTTCTCCGGGAAAGTTCATACGATAATTTACGTACAACGGATCATCCGCAGACAAACCTACTCCTTTTCCATTTTCAATAAAAATACATGGAACCCGGTCATTAGTTGCAGCCTGTATGAACGAATAATCATAGCCGACTTCTTTGGCTCCCGGATAAATCGGCTGATTCCAATCCACAGCACCATCTCCAAGCCCAAGATGCCATTTTCCCACAGCGCCGGTTACATATCCGGCAGAACGCATCATCTTCGGCAAAGTGATCCGGTGAGTATCTATGATCAGAGCAGCATTTCCCGGAAGAATCTTTGCCTGAGGATTACTCCAAGGATACATTCCCGTCAACAGAGAATAGCGGCTGGGAGTAGATGTTGCCGCCGTACAATAAGCATCAGTAAAACGCAATCCCTCGTTGGCCAGACGATCCATTCCGGATGTCTGAATGGCAGTCGCACCATAACAGCTCAGATCTCCGAAGCCCAGATCATCCGCTTCAATAATCACAATATTAGGACTCTCCATTTTAGTCTGCCCATATATACCTGCAGGCACTAAAAGCAATCCTCCTATCAAACCTATTTTCATATATCAGATCTTTTCAATTACGACAATACACAGTTAAATTTCTCCATACTCTCCGCCAGCATCAAAAGGACGATTCATCGGCATAATACAGACGATTCTGTTGTATTATGCTGGTGAAACTTTTGTTTCGTCTTGAAGAAACTCCTGTTTTCTGCTGGTGAAACTTTTATTTTCTACTAGTGGAACTTTCTGTTTCAGCCAGTGGAACTAAAAGTTTCAGCTAGAGAAAACTCCTGTTTCATCCTAAGAAAACATCTGTTTACCCTAGAGTAAACAGATGTTATGACCAGACAGAAGACTACTGTTTACCACATTCTTCTGCCTCATCGTGGGAAAAAAGATCTTACGGGAACAGGATCTTTGCAATCTTCCGGGAATATGCTTTCGCATACTGAGACATACCCAGGTCAGTAGCATGCACTCCATCCACCTGACTGTCCATGCTCAATCCCAGTTCCTCAAAAGTCATATAATACAGTCCATCCACCTTCTGCTTGAGTTCCTGATAGCAGAGGCGAAGCTGTTCATTGGTTTTTTCAAACCTGCTTCTTTCCGCATCCGAAACCCGATATCCCATATATCCGTCATGTTCAACCAGCAGAATCGGTGCCTGACTTTTTTCACGCAAGATGCGTATTCCTTTCGCCATCCGATCCGCAATCAGTCCAACCCGGTCATCTTCTGTCATATTAGGCATACAGTCGATAACAAACAAAGACGCATCAGTCTCAGCCAGCAGTCTGAAAAACTCCTCCTCTAAGCGTCCGTTTCCGGAAAATCCCAAATTGACCACAGGAAAATCAAGCTTTCTTTGCAGAATATTGGTCCAGGCCATACCGGGACGCGATGCGCATGCTCCCTGCGCAATGGATGTTCCATAAATCACCACAGGCTTCTTCTTTGACGGAGCAGCAAACTCAAAATGACTTCCGGCCGGTACACCTATTTCCATCAGGTTTACTCCATTGTAAAGAGGCAGGTAGAGACAGAATTCATTTCCTTTGTCCGACTGACGACGATAAGTAAGATTATCATATGTATAACGTACCGTATCTCCAAAAGAATATTTTCCGGCACACCATAAAGCCTGTCCGTCAGCATCCTTCATGTACAAATCGACTCCACTGACTCCCGTTGCCGGCATATGCGGCATAGAAAAGCCAGATGTAACCGTGTATTTCACCTGTATTTTCGATGCATTTGTCGTGAACTTAATATACAAGCCTGCACTCTGACAGGACAAATCCCACAAAGCTTTCCGTACCACCTTCTCTGCACGGTCCGGAAGACGATGATATTTTGCACCGATCTCTTCATTCCAGCAACGTCCCTGTACAGGGATTTCTCCTTTACCAAAAGGATTATACCAGTCAGTCTGTGCAAAAATCTGGACACTGCTCCATAAAAGAACAGCTAAAATTCCCAAAGAATGTTTCATATCAGTCACTTTTTAAAACTTCTCATTAAAGGCACTCTTGATAGGTCGGGCAATCCATACCTGCGGTTGTTCAACTCCCAGCATAAATGCCACAGTACCTGCAATATCATACACCATTGTACTTTCGGTAATCTGAGCACCCTGCTTGATACCTTTTCCATAAAAGACAATCGGTGTCTGCATCTCATTCATCGTCTTACCCCCATGACCGGTTCCTTTTCCTCCATGATCGGCAGAGAGTATAAATACGGTCTCATCCATCATTCCGGCCTCTTTCACTGCAGATACGATCAGTGCCAGAGCCTGATCCAGATGAGTCAGCATCTTAAAATAATCTTCTGATTCCCAACCTTTGCTATGTCCGGCACCGTCCGGCTCACCGAAAATAACCGAACAAAACATCGGTTTCTTCTCCTTGAGGTAAGACAATACATCCTTCAGTTCTTCTTTGGAGTTTTCAGCAGACAGATTCAAAGGCTGAACATGATTAATGGCCAAAGTATCAACCAGGTATTTCATGCCATTCCATTCATAGAAGAAACCAAGTTCTGCATCAGGGTATTTGGCTCTGATACCACTGTAGATATCCGGAAATATACCATGTTCGTTGAGAACCCGAGAAGGCAGGTCAGGTGTAGAACTACCCCACTCAGTATATCCGTGAAGTTCCGGACCTGCTCCCATAAACATCGAAGCCCAGTTGACGGCACTTGAAGAAGGAAGAACCGAACGGTTCTCCAAAGTGTAACAGCCATCCTGCATCATACTGCGGAACTGAGGCATTTCCGCACCATTATTCAGGCTGTATGAACTCAAGCCGTCGAAACCGACAAGAACAATATGCTTCGGAGGATTCGGCAGAGACTTTCCATTCTCACTTCCACTACAAGACAAAAGGACGCATGACAAGATGCTCCAAACGACTAAATACAATTTTTTCATAATATAAATTCTTTAAATGTTTATAACCCTTATTTCCCATCAGAATAAATGTTCCCTTCAGCGCAAGGCCTCCTCATTTACTACTTTGCAAAGTTTTTACTTTAAAGGAACAAAAACAATATATGCATCATCTGCTTTTTTCACTGCCAAAGATAATACTATTTTCAAAAAAAACAAAGGGACGTTCCATCCGGTCAGGCAAAATACAACCTCCCCCATACAATGGAATCTCCTTTTTCATAATCTTGAAGTCCAAAGCTTTCTTCCAGTCCAGGCCATTGGAAGAAACCATCATTCCTATATAAGTATGTGCATGAAAGCAAGCATAATAAACAGAATTCTTCTGATCACACCATAAAGACATATCTTCCGTATCCCAGTCCTGAATAACCGGCTTATCCTGAAGAACAAATCCCCTGTCCGGATAACTGGAAACAGCAACAGCCTGATTACGTTCAAATTTGGTAGAACCAGGCTTGTCCCCTTTCACAATCAAATAATAGCGTTTATCAACTCCTTGTACGATTGCAGGATTTACAACTAATGTTTCAATCGGTCCGTCAGGTTCCAGCAAAGGCTTTTCATCAATTGAAAATTCTCCATTCAGACTCTCGGAAGAAGCAACAAACGTACGCTGATTGACCCTCAAAGGCTGCCAGTTCTTATGAGAATAACCACCCCGGGCAGTCTCAATCAACTCTTCATTAGAGATATCTCTGCCTAAAGACGTACTGCAGAAATAAAGATAATATTTCCCTTCAAAATATTTAATCTTAGGATTATGAGCCGTTATCATATCTCCTTTCCGGTATACATCCTTTTCGAAATCAAGAACGGTATTCTGATAGTGATAAGGCCCAGCCGGATGATCTGCCACAGCATGTGCTATGGTCGAATGAGTCAGCCAGGCATAAAAAGTGTATGTCCGTTTCCAACGGGAATAAAACAAATGATATTTTCCGTCTTCCCCCTTAATCACCGAACTGCACCAATGATAAAAAGTGGAATCACGAAAAATATTTTCTGCCTTTACCTTCATGATCTTATCAGAGAAGGTAAGTTCATTCTCTCTGGCAAGACTATCCTGACAAGACTCCAATCCGGTGTCCTCTTCATTTGTCAGAAAATCGTCTGTCGCCGGATTTTCTCTCCCGTCCTTTTTCACAAAAGAAGAGATGTCTCTCTGTCCTGAATTATCGGACAGAGAGAACACCTCTTGAGAGAAAAAACTTATAATCAATATATTAAGAAGAAACAGCAATAAAGATCTTTTCATGAAAGCTTAATCTTTGAAATCAACAAACACGTCTTTTATGAAAGATACCAAAGGAAAGCTGCCCAACTTCTCCGGCAAGCCGATTTCTGAAGGAGTCGGCGGCAAGAATTTTGCTTCCGTACCCTTCATGGAAAGTCCGTTATGATCAAGTGTCACAATGCCATACAAAGGTTTGTCGAAGGTCAATGAATATTTCAACAGAGAATATTTGTCATTGATTTCTGCCGGATATCTCTTCTCAGTCTGGGTTTCACAATCTGCCCAAACATACGAGGCACTGTTGATCTGAACATAAGTAATCCCGTTAATCACATCCGTATAGTTGCTGTGATTGTGACCGCTAAAGGCAGCAACGACTTTTGTAAATCCGGCTCTCTTGTTTTCAGCTTCCAGAATATCGCGTACATCATATCCATTGTTCATTGCTCTGTCTATACTCTGGTGAGAAAAAAGAATGCAGCGTTTGGTTGTTGCCGCCAGATCCTTTTTCAGCCATTCCATCTGTTCAGGATCCATAAAGGCCCGCTTACGGCTGTCTACATAATAATTGGCTTTATTATAAGGAATATATTTCCCCTCATCAAACAAATTATTTCCGTCAAGCACAATAAAATGGAAATCACCCTTGTCAAAAGAATAATAACGGCCCGGCATGCCGAATCCGGCAACAAACTCTTCTTTGGAATATTTATCCAGGTCATGATTTCCCAGAACATGATACTTTTCTCCTTTATACTGATCCCATACTTTCTGCAAAGGCTGGCTGACACTGTCCAGACGAATAAAATCGCCCAACTGAATCAAAAAGTCTACATTCTCTGCATTGGCTGCATCCACTACAGCCTGCATACGTTCACGCCCATCAGGAAGATCGGGAGCATGAAGATCGGAAACAATAGCAAATTTAATGGGTTTCTCTGCTTGTTTGCAAGAGTACAATCCCCACATACTCAACACAATGAAAATGCCATAAAACAATTTAGTTTTCATAATATCAATTAATTTAGTATTCTATATCCTTATCCTTTATATTGGCAGAAAGATAAAACTTTCTGCCAATAAAATAATTATCTTATCACCACCCCGGATTTTGTTTCAATTCAGGATTCAAAGTTAATTCATTTGTTGGAATTGGAGACAAATAATCTCGTCCTAAATTAAACTGATATCCATTATTCATCGCCGGATAAGCACTAAACGGATCAATATGTCCTTGTTCGTCTTCACCTAAGTTTTCCCAAGCTTCTTTAAATGCGTCAGTAACATTAGGATAATTACTCCATTGGGACTTAACAGCTCCTTGCGGTTTCTTACCAAGCATCAATTCATCCACTGCAGCCCAACGATAGATATCATCATGACGATATCCTTCGCATGCAAACTCGACTTTACGCTCACGACGAATTTCATTCAACAGAGGACTTATATTCTTAAATTCCCAATTGGGATCTGGAGTAATATGATTCATATCTAACAAACCAGTCATACCCACTCTTTTACGCAATGCATTTATTGTCTTGTCAATATCAGCCTGAGTTATCACACCCAATTCAGCTTTAGCTTCCGCATTAATCAATAAAGCTTCTGCGTATCTGAAGTAAATAGTAGCAATAGTTGATTGAGAGTTAATACATTCTATATAATCAGTATTATACCCCTTATACAACTGATATCCTGTCGGACAGCTATTATTGATTACTCCTTCAAACGCTGGAGTTGTGAAATATGAATTATTGTCTACAAACAAAATATGCTCTCCATCGTCTACAAAAATCGTTTGAGACAATCTGGGATCTCTGTTTTTTACTACATTCTGTAATGTACTATTTCCCTGATACATATCAGAAACAGAGATTGGTTTACCATCCAGACAAAGATAAGCATCTACCATACTCTGAGTCAAACCTCTTCCTGCTCCATAATAATAGCCTCCCCAATGCGTATACTGCCCATCTTCTACAGAATAACGTCTCCATAACAACATTTCCTTGTTATTGCTATAATCCCGCTGATTGAATAAGTTTGTATACCCGAAATCACCGGTACAATCTGTTAAAGCAGTATTTCCATTAGATGCAGCCAAAGCCATTAAAGCATCAGAAGCTTCAACTGCCTTCGACAAGAATTTGCTGCCATCAGACCCATCAACTTTAAATGGAGTGTTTTTCAGACCATGATATTTTTCCCAGGTACCCTCATACAATGCAATCCGAGCTTGCAACAACAGGGCTACTTCCTTAGTTAAACGTCCGGTATAAGAAGAAGTACGCTCCGGCAGACACTCTACAGATTTATCCAAATCAACCATAATTGAGTCTACAACCTGATTACGAGGCAAACGACCACTATATAATACAGTAGAAGTATTATCCAATACAGAAGTAACCCATGGAACATCTCCAAACTTTTTCAACTTCTCAAAATAAAAAAGAGAACGGAAAAACAAAGCTTCACCCACATATTGGGAAACCTGCTCCCAAGGAGCATCTACCCGCTGATAATTATTCATAAAATAATTGATATTACGCAAGGTAGCCCAATCTCCAGTAGACCATCCTCCGCCGGAAGCAGGAATCGTAGATTCTCCATTCATGTGCGTATTATAGTTATAGGCAATCTGAATATCACTACCATCATCTGCATCCAAGCCATAAGGTCCCATAGTTCCATAACCCGTGTATCGAGGCAGTAAAGCATCTTGATTATAAAAATTATTAGCATATAGTTCCAAATCATTCACTGACTGCCAGAAATTAGCATCACTAATATTCACAATAGGAGCTCTTTCCAGAAAACTATCATTACAGGAAGACAAAGTTCCCATCAGAAAGGCTGTCGCAATATATGTACCTAAACAACTTTTTTTCATATTCTTTGAATTTTAAAATGTAACATTTACTCCTACCGACCATGTACGTTGCAACGGATACAATTTTCCGTCAGTTGCAGAAAATTCAGGATCAATATTATCCATCATACCTGTTATTGTCGCCAGATTATCCACACTCATATAAACTCTTAGTCTTTCAAAATTAATTTTGCTAATCAAGGCTTTAGGGAAAGAATATCCTAATTGCAGATTTTTGATACGCATATAAGCTGCATTCTGCAAATAACGTGTCTGCACTTGAGTATTTTTGCTATTCTGAGAAGACAGGTAATATTTTGGGAAGTAACCATTAGGATTATCCTTTGTCCATCTGTCTTTATGAGTAGACAGTACGGAACTTTGCCACTGGTCACCAACGATTCCCCAGAATATATTCGAACTTACCCAAGCATCTCGTTTGGCAACACCTTGGAAGAATACAGAAAAATCAAAACCTTTCCATTCAGCATTCAAGTTCAAACCAAAAGAGAAACGTGGTGTTGTATTACCAATCACTTTTTTATCTCCTGGATTCTCCAAAGTATTGTCTCCCCAGTCAATTACACCATCTCCATTCAAATCTTTATAACGGATATCTCCAGGTGTCCATGTTGCATAAATCTTTTCCTGAGAAGGAGCTGAAGCTATTTCTTCTTCGGACTGGAAGAAACCAACAGTTTCATATCCCCATATATCTCCCACTTTTCGTCCTTCATACCAAGTTGTATTTAATCCTGTCGGATTAGGATATTCAGTAATCTTACTCATATAATCACTCAGAACGAAGGATGCACCATAACTGAAATCATTGATCTGATCTCTCCATTTAACAGAAAGATCGAAACCTGTGGTTTCCATAGCTGAATTATTCATCTGAGGAGAGGATGCACCAATAATAGAAGGCAACACCTCTGCAGGACCGACAAAGTCCTTGGCTGAACGCTTATACCAGTCGAATTCAAAATTCAGACGGTTATTCAAGAAACTCATATCAACACCGAAATCTATCGTATTTGTTGTTACCCAGGTCAAATTAGGATTAATAAGTCCCGGATAACTAACGTATGCTTGTCTTCCGTCTGCAAACAGCCAGTTACTGCTTGTAGGAGAAACAGTTGACATAGAAGGATAGAACGGATAATAACTGCTTGTAAAACTTTGGTCACCCAAAGAACCGTATGAAACCCTGAATTTCAAATTATTTACATAATCTTTCACCGGTTCCCAAAAGTTTTCTTTTGAGATTACCCATGCGGCAGAAGCACCTGGATAGAACTTATAACGTACATCTTTTAAGAAACGAGAAGTTCCATCATAACGTCCGTTCAATTCAAACAGATATTTTTCTTTGTAATTATAGTTAATACGTCCAAAGCCACCTCGAATAGCAAGCTGACTGGCTGTATCACTTGTTGACGGAGTCTTACCATAAGTAAGTGATAAAGACGGATTATTATCAGAATACAAATAAGAATTAGATGACTTTTGTCCCAAGTTATCATACAATTCTTGTGTATATCCGATCATTACTTTAAAGAAATGATCCCCAAACTGCTTCTCATACGAACTAAATAAGTTAACAACATGATGCTGATATTTATAACTATTACGAGAGAAACTATTGGGAGCTGTACCTGAATATAAAGATGTAGCACCACTAGGATTAGTTACATAAAGAGTCTTTATGTGTTCACTGTTTTCTGTATAAGTTCCATCATATGTATAATTGGCTGTGATATCCCATCCTGGTAACGGAGTAATAACAAATTCTCCTGTCAGAGTAACCTGATCATCTGTTTCCTTCAAACGGCCTCCTTCTTCTTGCAAACGTATATCACTTGGATAAGAATAGAACCCATCCGGATTACGCAATGGGGCAGTCGGCCATTTTCTAGCGATTTGATGCATATAGTTACCACCTGTTTTACCTGCGTATGTACTAGGAGTATCAGTCGTTATTCGAGAATAAGCTCCACGAACATTAAAAGACAACCAGTTTGTTAAATTAGTAGAAAGATTGGTACGGATATTATAACGTTTGTATACATCTCCTCCAAATTCATACATACCATCTTTCTGGTTATAGCCCAGGCCTACATAATAATTTGATTTATCTGTACCTCCAGAAACTCCAACATTATGTTGTTGACTGAACGAAAGATCCTTGAACCAGATATCAAACCAATCATTATTTCCATTACCAGTCCATGTCAGCCAGCTGTCTGCTCCTGACGGATCACGAATTGTTTCATCTTTCAAAATACCAGCCTGATAATCTTTGATACGCTGAATATTTTCATCGGTAAATGGACGAGCAATTCCGGCATTATCTGCAGCTTCATTATATAAGTTAGCGAATTCCAGAGAATTCAACATTTTAGGAAGATTAATGGGCTGAGCCATACCAAAATTGTTATTATAGGTAATAGTAGCCTTCGAATTTCTTTTTCCTTTCTTAGTATTAATAATGATAACACCATAAGGAGCACTCGATCCATAAATAGCCGTAGAGGCTGCATCCTTCAGGACAGAAATACTTTCAACATCTTCCATGTTAATGGAATTAATATCTCCTCCTTGAACTCCATCAATCACAATCAAAGGTGACGCAGAAGTAGAAGTCATATTGCCATTACCATCTACACCAAAACCCGTATATCCACGAATATTAATATTCTGTGTACTACCGGGGGCACCACCACCAGAAGAAGATATATTCAAGTTAGCCACAGTTCCCTGCAAAGCCTGTGAAAGATTAGTTACAGGTCGGCTTTCTAATGCTTTCCCACTAATCTGAGCAACAGATCCTGTCAAATTCTCTTTCTTCATTGCACCATATCCAACAACAACTACCTCTTCAAGCATTTTTGTATCTTCCTTCAAGGTAACAGACAATGCTTTCCCTGATGCAACGGGAAGAACCTCAGACTTATATCCAATATATGATACTTCTAATAACCCTCCGACAACAGCATCTAATGTAAAAGTACCATCAATGTCCGTAATTGTTCCGTTCAAGGTTCCCTGCTCCATAATCGTAGCTCCAATGACAGGTTCACCATTGGCATCGGTCACTTTTCCCTTAATGCGCTCCTTTTTACCTGCATTAGGAACTTGTGATGATGCTTTCTTTATAATGATTTTTTTGTCCTTGATCTCATATTCCAAGCCAGATTGCCCTTGTAAAATCTGCTTTACGACCTCTTCAATTGCGGCATCTTTTGCAGATACAGAAATACGCTTCCGTGTATTAACATCCTGTGAAGAAAAAACAAATGAATATCCAGACTCCTTTTTTAATTTCTCCATCGCTTCCTTAACAGTAACATTACTGACTTTCAACGATATATCCTGTGAAAACGCAGATAAATTGAGGCAAAAGGCAGCCGAGGCTACCAACATAGCCTTACCTATATATCTCATAATTCTTTTCTGATTTTATAATTTATAACTAAGATAAATACCCCAAGAATTAAAGAATCTGCTACATTTGCAGAATCTTATTCTTTTATAAGATTTCCTTATCAAGAAAACTTGATTTTATGAACGGGAGGATGTGGCCGCATTCTCCTGTTTGTTTTTTCAAGCCTCCTTACTACTTATCAACCAGAAGACCAGTGTTCCATAATCTCTTCATTTTAAGGTTCCACATATTATTAACTAAAATAAAATATACTTCCCATCTTTATAAACATATCTCATCTGCCCTGTAGAAGCTATCGTTTCCAGAACTTCCTCTATAGAACTTCCAAAAGTCTTAAAACTGCCATAAAAACGTCTGTCTTGTACAGAATCTACAACTTCTATGGATACATCATAACTTCGCATCAATTCTTTTGCTATGTCTTTTAACAGTTCTTCATCAAAAAACAATTCATCTTTCGTCCATACCATAGAATTACGAACCGCAGCCTTATGCTTTATCATTTCACCGGTAGCTTTATTTAAGATTACTTTCTCTTCCGGATTCAGATAAATATCCTGCATTGTTTTTATACCATTATGCAAAGCTACACTTCCTTCCAATAGATTCACAACAACTTCTTCATCCTCCGGATAATTTCGAAAATTAAATTTCGTACCCAACACCCGTAAATTCAATTCTTTTGTATTTACTTCAAAAGGTATATGCTCATTATGGGTAACTTCAAAATATCCTTCTCCCTCCAATTTCACCTGACGATCATCTACTCCAAAACCTTGTGAGTACGTTATTTTAGAGCCTGCATTCAACCATACTAAAGTACCATCTGGAAGAAAAAGTTTTGTTCGTGCCCCAAGTGGAGCCTCAATACTCATATCTGCAAAATCTTCCTTAACTGTTTCTTTTCCCTGCCAATAGGCTAACGGAAGCAGCAACAATAAAATAACAGCTGCAACCCAACGCATTTTACTCCATAACTTAACCGTCTGTTTTTTTCTCTTCTCTATCGAAAGAACTCTTTGCTTAAATAAATCAAAAGCTTTTTGCTGGTCAAAAGAAGCCGTATCTCCTGATACTCCGGCGGAAAACCAGATTTCAACTTGACGACGCATATAAATCCGGTTTTCCTCCGACTCCAATGCCCATTCTTTTAAACGAGCCAATCCTTCCGCATTCAGTTTACCGGCAAAATATTGCTCTATCAATACATCTATTTCATGATCTTGTTTTTCCTTCATATAATACGGCTTTTACTAATAAGACAAAAAATCTAAAAGACAGGGTAGTCAAAAAAGAGATTTTTTTCAATTTCCCATAAAAAAATAAAATACCAATAAATGAAGATACTGTTGTAATCGCTTCTGTAAAAAAGCTAAAGCATTCTTTATATGATACTTTACTGTATTTACTGAAATGTTTTGCTCACGTGCTATTTCTTCATAAGATTTTTGTTCGAAACGACTTTTTTTAAATACAGCACGACATTCTGCTGGCAGCTCTTCTATTGCTCTAAATAATTCCTCCTCCAATTCTTGTTCCAGCAAATATCCTAATGGATGATTCTCCTCAACAAATAAAACTTCTATTAAATCAATATTCTCTGGAAGCATAAACGATGACAAACTAACTTCCTCTTTTAAAGTTCGGGAAGTTAATTCATTTAAACAACGGTTACGGACCGCTCTCATCAAATAAGCCCGAATGGAACTGGTTATATCAAGCTCAGACCGGTGCTCCCATAGCCAAAATATTACATCATCTACGATCTCTTCCGCTAAGTCCCTATTATCAAGCAGTCGATTGGCAAAGCGGCACAGAAGCACATAATGCCGGTCATAAATAAACCGGAATGCCCTTTCATCACCTTGCTTCAATTTTTTGATAATCAGTTCATCCATAAATGTTGTACTTCATGAAATTTAATCCTCAGAAAGAATTTCAGTCTATTATTTAACAGATCTTAAAACCAAAAGTGATGGCAAGTTATCAAGAAAATCTTGAACGTGCAAGAAGACAACAAAATATGTAAAATAGAAAAGCTAATACTTTTTTGTTCTCTTATATAATTATAGAAGCCTACACTACAGATTTCCAAACATCTTCACAACATAGAAATTTAAATACATACTTATCACATTTATATAATTCAACTTCTCATATCACAAAGTTAATCCCCGAATATCGTTGAAAAAATGAATCAATATAAATAATATTATATTCTTATGATTTCTTATTTATGCAATTCCATTGAAACACAACCGAAACCTATGTATTATACATAAGTCATTTATTTCTGGCTTTCTGTCATTCACTCCCCTATCACAAATAAAATCTCAAAAAACAACCTTATAATATAATCATTATAAAAATAAGATTTTGTCTGAAGATCAAAAGAAAAATGCGTAAAGCACAATTCTAAAACAGAATTCAACTTTACGCATTTTGGATTCAAATTATTTCTGAAGCCAACGGGTCAAAGAAGTTGTTGGAGTCTTCACCACAAACTTATAAAACTTGGAAGACGGATACTTTCCTAAATCCACAACAAAACGTCCTGTACTAGCTTTTACCCGGCCTATTTCTGACCAGTTATCCTTACCTCCTTCTTTATAAGCATTGGTTGTAGCCATATAAACAACAGCCTCATCTTTGGCACCTTCCCCTTTCCAGCATAAAGTAACCTGATTGTCATAAGGATGGGTTGTCAGCTCATAAATATCCGTAGGACCATAGAAGGATATACCATCTTTTTCAAAAGCTACATCTCTGGGCATCTGGAAATCCATAAAACGGCAGATTGTAGGAAGTATATCTACCAAAGCTAAAGTAGGACGGGTAAACTGTGCATTCAACGCACGGACATTAGTTGAAACCCATACACTACGTTCGCGGGCCAATTGTCCACCATGATGATGTCCGCTTTCTCCACGGCCATGGTCTGTTGTCACAATCACCATCCATTCTTCATCAAACTTCTTTTCACGATATTGAACTGCCTCCCAAATCATTCCAACCAGATCATCTGTCTTATTTACATAACGGTCCATAAAAGCCCCATCACCATAAATATGGAAACCTGAATCGGTATACCACAAATACACCCAACTCAAATCAGGAGCATTCTCACGGATGCAAGCAGCGGCTTCTTTGCATACAACTGAGTCAATATCAAAAATATGAAGGTCATCTTTCTTCGCAGGGAAACGATCCTTATCCAATTCATACCCATCACAGACATAATCTATTTTCAGATGATCAGTCTCAGGCTTTCCTTCACCGATCAATACAGTCCGGTTATCAGTCCAGCTGGAGAACAAAGCCGTCTTAAAATCTTTATTTTGATTCTTGGCTATCCGGAAAAGTGACCAATAATTATAATTGGGATTCAGATTGGAATTCCCATTTACATTATGTTTATTCATCCAGGTTCCTGTCAGAATATTCATGTAACCAATCGCTGATATGGTAGGAGTCTGCGAATATGCACCTACTTCTCCTCCCGTATAAGCACGGGCATAACCTCCCTTGGAAGCTATATCGAATATATTCTTCGGATGTACCCGCTCAATATAATCAGCAGGAATACCATCCAACACAATGTAAAGAGCCTTACGCGTTTTGCCTTGAAGGGCTATCACACAACAGACAACCCATAAAAAAATCAGTAACCGTTTCATCATAATACTATTATAAAGTTATGTTTAATAAACCCCAACTACCATACTGGTCAACATACTTTTCACACCCATCTTCTTGGGGCTGTTATAAAAAATTGCTGACCACTTTTTAAACCCTTATTCCACATAGCAGAAATTGATTACAAATTAACAGAAATAATGGGAGAAAATAAATAATCTATTCAATTTTTTTGTTACTTTGCCCTTGGTTTTTGTAAGACCTTAAATATACAATCATAAAAAACAGACATTTACACACAAAGGTATCAATAAAATTACTTATGAAAAAAAGACTTTTATCATGGAGCGTATTAGGCTTGCTGTTGCTGGGACAACCTGCCTTCTCGCAAAATCTGTTACTGCCGGTTCCTTCCGATAAACCCAGTAAAGCCCAACTCAAACAAATCGAACGGAAATATGGTATGTTCATTCATTTCGGAATTAATACTTTTCATGACGAAGAATGGACAGATGGCTCCAAACCAGCCGAATCATACGCTCCTTCACAAATTGATGCAGAACAATGGATACGGTCTGCCAAGGATGCCGGTATGAAGTACGTTATCCTGATAACCAAACACCATGACGGATTCTGCCTTTGGGACAGCAAATACACAGAATATGATGTTGCATCTTCCGGAAATCATACAGATGTGGTAGAAGCTGTAGCCAAAGCATGCAAAAAATATGGAATAGGACTGGGACTGTATTATTCTTTATGGGACCGGAAAGTAAATCCGGATGTGGATGATCAAAGCAAAGACGCTGCCTACAACTCTTACATGATTGCACAATTAAAAGAGCTGGTTGATAAAGTAAAGCCATATACACCTATCGTAGAATTCTGGTTTGACGGAGGATGGACCAAACAGAATTACCGCTGGCCTGTTATGGATATCTACCAGACCATCAAGTCTCAGGAGCCAGATTGCCAGATCGGTATCAACTGGAGCATTGGTTCCCCCGAGAATGTAGATGCCCATCCGGTACTGCCGGAACAGCAAAAAGCAGGATTCCCTATTCGTTATTTCCCCAGTGATTTCCGCCTGGGTGACCCGTATCTGCCAACCGATAATGATCCTAAGACTTTCACTCACGATGGTAAAGATTACTACATGCCATGGGAATCCACAGTATGTATCAGTCAGCGATGGTTCTATAATACAACAGACAACCAGTTTAAGTCTGTAGAAGAACTGGAAAAATTATATCGTCAATGTACCAAAAACAACAATATCCTGATTCTGAACTGCCCTCCGGGAAGAGACGGTAAATTAAGAAACAAAGATATTGAGATTTTAAAAGAACTCAGAAAACGTTTAGGAATCTAATATATACGGAAAAAGAGGGTGTCATAACATTCAAATCTTAAGTATCACTTTACCACATAATGACACCCTCTTTCCGATTAAAGATTATTCCAAAATCCCCGTCTCAGCGAAGATATTCCTTGAAAAAAGTTTCGATCTTATCAAAAGGAATAATATCTGTCTGATCGTACAAGTCTACATGACTTGCCCCGGGAATAATCATCAGTTCCTTATTATCTCCTTTCAACCGCTTGAAAGTATCTTCACTGAAATAGCGTGAATGGGCTTTCTCTCCATGAATCAGCAAGACAGCACTCCGAATCTCATCACAATAAGAAAGGATAGGCATATTTATAAACGAAAGTGCAGATGTTTTATTCCATCCGTTATTAGAATTCAAAGAACGCTGATGATATCCCCGCTTCGTTTTATAATAAGCATAATAATCCTTCACAAATTGAGGAGCATCTTCCGGAAGCGGATCAATCACTCCTCCAGCAAGTGCATAACTGCCGTTTTTCATATCTTCCGTACGCTGAGCATTCAGCTGTTTCCGAAGTTCATAACGCTGGTCTGCATTCATGGCATCAAAATAGCCGTTGGCGGTTACCCGGCTCATATCATACATCGTCGAAGCGACCGTTGCCTTGATGCGTGTATCAATGGCTGCTGCATTGATGGCAAATCCTCCCCAACCACAGATTCCCATAATTCCAATGCGGTCAGCATCCACCAGATCACATACAGACAGAAAATCGACTGCTGCACAGAAATCTTCCGTATTTATATCGGGAGAAGCTACATAACGCGGTTCTCCACTGCTTTCCCCTGTAAAAGAAGGATCAAAAGCAATGGTCAGAAATCCCCGTTCTGCCATTGTCTGAGCATACAAACCTGAGACTTGTTCTTTAACGGCTCCAAATGGTCCGCTCACGGCGATTGCAGGAAGTTTGCCTTCTGTCCCTTTAGGAATATACATATCTGCAGCCAGTGTAATACCATATCGGTTAATAAAGGTTACCTTCCGATGCTCTACTTTATTACTCTGTGGAAATACTTTATCCCACACTTCTGTCAGTTTTAAATCTTTCATACCATTACTGTTTTTTAAACCATTCTTACTTTGTGCATTCAAAGCTTCTCCAATAAAAAGAAAAGCCAATAGAAAGCCAATAACCAGTTTATTCATAAGACTTCATTTTTATATTGCAAATGTAATGCCTGCCTGATTATTATTAAGTACCCGAATTACAGATAATTGTATCTGGATTACATTTTCAGGTACCCCTTGTGATTGTTGAATGGTATCATGTCAGATTTTTATTTCTAAAGTTCTGTAGGTGTACGAAATGAACTGATTAATTCCAGTAATTCCTGATTAGCACGACCATTTATTGCAGCCTCCCGTTTCTCCTCAAAAAGATCTAAAGTAGCAGAACATTCTCCACAAATATCAATACCGGCTATTTTTTCATGACGAAAGACAACTGCCAGCAACTGCTCCAGTTCCTGAAGACTGAGAGATCCTTGATCCCAATTGGTTACAGCCGATTCTGGATTAAGTACATCCTTATCTATGGAAATATAAACAGGTTCATTAACATGCTCTGATGCAAAACGCTTCCAGGTTTCTTCCTGTTTCAGCGCTTTTTCTCCATAAAAACGAACCCTATCTCTGTAAATATCCGGCACTGCACGGATTAACGCCTCCGAGGCTCCGGCTACAACCACTTTCTGTAAATAAGGGTTCGTATCCAGCATATCCTTTACCCAACTTCCGCAAGAAATCATATCCTCAAACAAAGGAGGTTGCATATCCGGATGATGATCAAAAACTAATAGAGAAAACGGATAGTTCAGTCTGTCCGTCCAGAATTTTGTCAGGTAATGATAATTTCCTGAGTCAATAAAATGAATTCCTTCTGCCGGATAATCCGCAATCAATCGTTTGAGAGAAGCAGCTCCTTCTTCATCACAATAGCATTCCGTCCCATACAAATGACGGCAATCCAGCCAAATACAGTTTTGATTACGGATAAATGGTTCATAGTTATACACTCCTGTAAAATCCATGATAATCAATTGTTTCTTCATATATCCTCCTTTTATGGAATCGTCGGACAAAGATAACAAGCTTTTGATCACCGTTTTTTACGGATTGTGCTAAAATAAGTTTTCCACAACCCTGAGCCGGATGTTCAGAAGTTGTGGAAAACTTAATTTATTATTTCAGACGAACAGAGTAAATGGATGGCTTCCCGTTTGACTGAAGAATACGAATCTGCAAACGCTGGGCGGATATCGGTTCATCCAGTTTGCAGGAAATTGTTCCATATCCCATAAAGCTTTCTCCACGTTGTTTGGGAATCACGCCACTCTGGTAAACCGGAACCCACTTTCCATTATCTTCCTTATCAATGGATAACTGTGTGACGCTATTCTCACCGATAATCAGGAATATCTCCTGAAACTTACTCTCTTTTCGTAAATTCACAGTCATGGAGGCCAATGAATCAGCAGACATCCATGAAGTAGAGACATCATTATCCACTGCATAAGACGGACCATAATGCAATGTATCATTCTTATAGATACTTGTAGCCTCAGCAGTAGCATCCGTAATCAAGGACTGAGGTTTCTTCAGTTCTTTTGGGAAAGGTTTTCCATTTTCAATACCCAGTTGCCGGGCCAACGTCAGAATATTTTCTATTGCTTTCGGATTCTGCTTTCCCTGTGTATCTGGAGGAATATTCAGCAACAGACAGTTGTCATTAATTGTTGCCGTATAGAAAATGTCAGCCAGTTCTTCGACATCACGCACTGTAGTGTCTTCCGGATGACTGAACCAGTTTCCAATTACAGAAATTGTCTGTGTACTTTCAAATGGCAGATAATATTGCTTACCGCTGTGTGTATAAATTTTAGGATCATCAGCCACAGGAAGGAAAGGATCCCATAAACGAAAATCAGAAGGGAAATAAATAATAGAATCACCTTCCTGCATATCTACAGGACGTTTACCTATTGTCCAGTTGGTTGAGATCTGACAATCCGGCTGCATACTTTTTACAAAATCATATACCTCCTGCAAATGCCAGTCTTCCGTTTTCCGGTCCCAGGCTCCGTCAAACCAAAGTTCATGAACCGGCCCATAACCGGTCATCAACTCCTGAAGCTGATTCTTCATATACTGAATATACACTTTTTTATCTTCATCCTGATAACAAGGCTCATGCCGGTCCCATAAAGAATAATAAACAGAGAATGCTATTCCTTCTTTCTGGCAGGCATCCGATACAGCCTTTACAATATCTACCTTATGCTCGATAGCCGGATTGGCAATGTCATGATCGGTATACTTACTATCCCACAAACAAAATCCGTCGTGATGCTTTGTTGTAAGAACAATCGAACGCATGCCAGCCTTTTTTGCATTTCTCACCCAGCCTGCAGCTTGTTCTGCAATGTCAGCCGGTGGAGCATAAACTCCGGCAGCAGCAGTTCCGTCACTCCATTCTGCATTCAAATAAGTATTCATCCCGAAATGCAAAAACATACCATATTTCCGGTCAATCATAGCTTGCTGGCCCGGAGTAGGCTGAATAGTTGAATTAGAGTCCGTAGTTGAGCAACTTTGCATCATTCCCCCCAAGCAAAGCCCCAACATCAAAATGCCTGAATGTGTTAATCTTTTCATTTTCTTTTTATTTATTATCTAGGTTAATCGGCAACAAAGGTAACAAACTTTTTAAGAACAAAACTTCTTCCTGATGGAAACATGAAAGCTATTATGTAAAGATGACCACACAAATGCCTAAAAAATGTTATAAAACAGAGTTTTTTCAAATAACCACTTGCAGATTTCAGAAAAGTCCGTACCTTTGCAACGTGTTTTTCATAGTATTAGATTTAAGGTTAACAAAGGTTGGAGTACAGCGGTACTCCTTTTTTTTTGCCTAATCTCAACATCTCCTCTATCAAACAACATAATCCCAAGGAAAAACCACTCAAACCATTGATTGACAAACCAAAAATTCGTACTTTTGCAGAATCAATTGAAATTACGTAATTTAAATAAAATGAATCAAGAATTTGAGCTGATAGCCAAAACCTTCCAAGGGCTGGAAGAAGTACTGGCACGAGAACTCACCGAGCTGGGAGCCAGCAACATTGAAATCGGACGCCGTATGGTATCATTCACCGGCGACAAGGCCCTGATGTACAAAGCAAACTTTTGTCTTCGCACAGCCATCCGCATCCTGAAACCAATCAAACATTTCACTGCCAAAACAGCCGACGAAGTGTACGATGCTGTGAAAGCGATCGCCTGGGAAGAGTATTTGGACAACATGAGCAGCTTTGCTGTGGATGCCGTAGTATTCTCAAACGAATTCCGCCACTCCAAATTCGTTGCTTACAAAGTAAAAGATGCCATCGTAGATTATTTCCGTGAAAAAACAGGCAATCGTCCGTCGGTCCGTATCAGTAATCCGGACCTGGCTATCAACATCCATATAGCCGAAGATCAGTGTACTTTGTCTTTGGACAGTTCTGGAGAGTCTCTTCATCGTCGAGGATACCGTCAGGAACAGGTAGAAGCTCCGCTCAATGAGGTACTTGCTGCCGGAATGATCCTGATGACCGGATGGCGTGGAGAATGTGATCTGATCGATCCGATGTGTGGATCCGGAACAATTCCCATCGAAGCGGCCCTGATTGCACGCAACATTGCACCGGGTATTTTCCGCAAGGAGTTCGGCTTCGAAAAATGGAAAGATTTTGATCAGAATCTGTTAGACTCCATTTATAATGATGATTCACAGGAACGTGAATTTACACACAAGATTTATGGCTACGACAATAATCCGAGAGCAAACGAAATTGCTACTCATAATGTCAAGGCTGCAGGAGTAAGCAAAGACGTTATTCTGAAAATCCAGCCGTTCCAACAGTTCGAACAGCCCAAGGAAAAAAGTATTATTATCACTAATCCTCCGTATGGCGAACGTATCTCTTCCGGAGATTTGCTGGAACTTTATAAAATGATCGGTGAACGTCTGAAACACGCCTTCACCGGTAACGATGCATGGATCTTGAGTTATCGGGATGAATGTTTCGACCAGATCGGTCTGAAAGCTTCAGTCAAAATTCCTTTGTTCAATGGTGCACTGGAATGCCAGTTCCGTCAATATCAGCTGTTTGACGGTAAATACAAGGCTTTCCGTAGCGAAAACGCAGGAAAAGACTTTAAGCCCAGACGCAACACAGACTCTCCGCGTCCCAAAACACGTTCATTCTCGCGCGACGGAGAACAGAAGGGTTTCCGTAAAAAAGAAGACCGTCCGTCCGGTTCCCGTAAAAACGAAGGCTTCCGCAAAGAAGAAGGCTTCCGCGGACGCAAGGCTGGTGACGGAAAAGAATTCACGCGCGAACGCCGTAACGAGTTCCGGTTCAAAGACGAATCAAAGCCACGCACACCACGTCCTTCCACAGACGACGGACGCCCGAAACAGGCTCCCGGTCCACGCTACATGCACAGCCGCCGCAAACCGGAAATCGAGAGAGAAAACAATGAATCAATGGATGAACAATAATTACCGCTCAATCAAACAATGAAACGCGTATTCTTACTTGTATGCCTATTCTGTATGACAGCAACAGCTAGCTTCGCACAAGAAAAGAAATCCTATACCCTGGAAGATGTCATTCCGGGAGGAAACAATTACTTCAACCTGGTTCCGAAAAATATACCGGGACTGCAGTGGTGGGGAGACGTTTGTGTACGTACAGATGTAGAAAACATCGTAACCATCAATGTCCGCAATGGAAAAGAAACTGTACTGGTAACACTTGATGAAGTAAACGAAGCACTTCTCAATGGAGAAAAACCTTTTCAGCCAACTCAGGAACTGAAACAGCTCCGTACACTGATGGGAGCTTCTCTGCCCTGGGGAGATCAGAAAGTAATCACATTCCGTCAGGGAAACTATATGGTATGGTATGATTTCGGTCAGAAAAAGATCAGCAACCTGTTCCGTCTGAACGAAAAAGCTGCCAATCTGGACTTCTGCAAGGAGAATGGCTACGTAGCCTATACCGTGGGAAGCAATCTTTGCATCGCACATGAAGGAGAAAAGGATTTGCAGATCAATCCTGACGAAAAGAAAGCAGATCCGATGGATATCGTATACGGACAGGCTGTTCACCGCAACGAATTCGGAATCTATAAAGGTACATTCTGGAGCCCGAAAGGAAACTGTCTGGCTTTCTATCGCATGGATCAAAGCATGGTAACTGCTTATCCGCAGGTTAATACCACTACCCGCATTGCAACCCTTGAGCCGGACAAATATCCGATGGCAGGAATGACCAGCCATAAGGTAACCGTAGGAGTATATCATATTCAGAGCGGAAAAACAGTTTATCTGCAGGCCGGAGACCCGACAGACCGTTACTTTACCAATATCAGCTGGTCTCCTGATGAAAAGAGCATCTATGTTATCGAACTGAACCGTGACCAGAATCATTCACAACTGGTACGCTACAATGCAGAAACCGGTGCCAAGGAAGCTATGTTGTTTGAAGAAACTCATCCCAAATATGTAGAGCCACAACATCCCATCGTATTCCTTCCCTGGGATAGCAACCAGTTCATCTACTGGAGCCAGCGCGATGGTTTCCATCACCTGTACCTTTATAATAAGGAAGGACAGCTGATCAAACAGCTGACACAAGGAGACTGGCTGGTTCAGGACATTCTGGGATTTAACACAGCCCGCAAAGAAATGATCATTGCGAGTACGGAAATCTCACCTCTGCAGACCAATATCTTCAGTCTGAATGTAAAGACAGGCAAACGCACACTGCTCGGCCAGCAGGACGGAACACACTCAGCACGTCTCTCTGCCAGCGGAACTTACCTGATTGACAACTTTACATCATTCAATGTTCCCCGTGAAATCAGCATTCTGCCAACCAACGGAAAGACCGGAGTCAACCTGCTGACAGCTACTGATCCGATGAAAGAACAGTATAATCTCCCGGAAATCACACTGGGTACTATCAAGGCTGCCGACGGAAAGACAGATCTTTATTATCGCCTCATCAAACCGGTCAACTTCGATCCTAACAAGAAATATCCCGCCATTATCTATGTATATGGAGGACCGCACGCTCAGCTGATCCACAACAACCGTTTCTATGATGCACGGGGATGGGATCTGTACATGGCTCAGAAGGGATATGTCATGCTGACCGTAGACAGCCGTGGAAGTGATAATCGCGGACTGGAATTTGAGAACTGCACATTCCGTCAGTTAGGTGTGGAAGAAATGAAAGATCAGGTAGAAGGAGCTAAGTTCCTCCAGTCACTGCCTTATGTAAATGCAGATAAGATCGGTGTACACGGATGGAGTTTCGGTGGATTCATGACTACTAACCTGATGCTCACTTACCCCGAAATCTTCAAGGTAGGTGTTGCCGGCGGACCGGTTATCGACTGGCAGTACTACGAAGTGATGTACGGTGAACGCTACATGGACACTCCGCAGACCAATCCGGAAGGCTACAAGAACTCAAACCTGAAGCTGAAAGCCGGAAATCTGAAAGGACGTCTGGAAGTGATCATCGGTGGAGCAGACCCCACCTGTGTGCCTCAGCACAGCTATACTTTCCTGCGTGCCTGCATTGATGCCGGAACGCATCCCGATTTCTTTGTCTATCCGGAAGACGGACACAACATGATGGGACGCGACCGTGTACATCTGCACGAGCACATCACCCGCTACTTTGAAGATCATCTGAAGTAAAGCAAAACAAGAAAAGTCAAACCCATAATAACAAAACGAATTATGAAACTCTTATTGTTAGGCTCCGGGGGCCGCGAACATGCACTGGCATGGAAGATTGCACAAAGCCCTAAAATAGAGAAACTATACATTGCACCGGGAAATGCCGGTACACGTGAAGTGGGCGAAAACGTAGCTATCAAGGCTGACGATTTCGATGCCATCAAGCAATTCACTCTCGACAACGATATCCAGATGGTGGTTGTAGGTCCGGAAGATCCGCTGGTAAAAGGAATCTACGACTATTTCCGCAACGATGAAGCGTTGAAAAACATTCCGGTCATCGGTCCTTCAAAAGCAGGTGCCGTACTGGAAGGAAGCAAGGAATTCGCCAAAGGATTCATGCAGCGTCATCATATCCCGACCGCAGGCTACAAGAGCATCACAGCCGACAACCTGGAAGAAGGACTGGCTTATCTGGAAACTCTTCAGGCACCCTACGTGCTGAAAGCCGACGGACTGTGCGCCGGAAAAGGCGTACTGATTCTCCCGACTCTGGAAGAAGCCAAGAAAGAACTGAAAGAAATGCTGGGCGGCATGTTCGGAAATGCTTCTGCAACAGTTGTGATTGAAGAATTCCTGAGCGGAATTGAATGCTCCGTATTCGTACTTACCGACGGTAAGAGCTATAAGATCCTGCCCGAAGCCAAAGACTACAAACGTATCGGTGAAGGCGACAAAGGACTGAACACCGGAGGTATGGGTTCCGTATCTCCCGTTCCGTTTGCCGACAAGGAATGGATGCAGAAAGTAGAAGACCGCATCATCCGTCCTACAGTTGAAGGACTGGCAGCTGAAGGTATTGACTACAAAGGATTCATCTTCTTCGGACTGATCAATGTGAAGGGTGATCCGATGGTCATCGAATACAATGTCCGTATGGGTGATCCCGAAACGGAAAGCGTCATGCTGCGTATCAAGAGTGATCTTGTAGATCTGTTTGAAGGCGTAGCTGCAGGCAATCTCCATGAAAAGGAACTGGAAATCGATCCCCGCTCAGCAGTATGCGTCATGCTCGTATCAGGCGGCTATCCGGAAGCTTACGGAAAAGGTTATCCCATCAGCGGTATTGAAGAAGCCAAAGCCGGAGGCGGCATCGTATTCCATGCAGGAACAGCTGTTAAAGACGGACAGATAGTGACATCCGGAGGACGTGTCATCGCAGTCAGCTCATATGGAGCCGACAAGGCAGAAGCTCTGGCACAGTCATTCTGCAATGCCGGAAAGATCAGTTTCGAAAAGAAATATTTCCGTTCTGATATCGGATTCGACCTCTAATCATCCGACAATGGCAATAAGAAACAGATTTCAATATGAAGTGGCAACGGGAAGAATGACGCTTCCTGTTGCCATTCTCATTGCATTACTGGTTTGGGGGAGCACTTGCAGAGAATGGACCGAACTGGTTTCAATGGCTCTTTGTGCAGCAGGCACTTATCTTCTCATTGAGCTGAATACTACTTTTGCCCTTATCCATACACGCACCACCCTTCCCTCGGCCCTGTTTCTGACACTTTATGCCTTCTGTCCTTTTCTCCATGCCTACACACCGGCAGTCTGGCTTCCGGTTCTCTTTTTGGGCATTCTGTTTGCCCTGTTTCAGAGTTACGAAGCCTTTTATGCCTCTACCCCTGTGTACCATGCCTTTCTGTTGCTCGGACTAGGAAGTCTGGCCATTCCTCCCGTGCTTTATCTTATTCCTCTTATATATATTGCAATGGGAGATCTGCGCTCCTTCAGTGCACGCACTTTTTTTGCCGGACTGGTAGGAATTGCCACCCCTTACCTGTTTCTGCTCAGCTATCATCTGTATTTGGGAAATCTGGAATCTGCCTGTGATACCCTTCTCTCCTCATTCCGCCCCATGCCGATTGATTACAGCATACTCAGTCTGGAACAGGCCGTTTCAGGCGGCATTGTCCTGCTGATCATACTTATTTGCAGCGTTCGTAGCCTCATGGCAACCTATCAGGAAAAGGTACAGACCCGTATCATGCTCCGCACATTGCTGATTCTGGAAGCTGGTATCCTGCTACTTTTACTGCTTCAGCCTCATCTGTTCAATGCACTGTTCCCGCTACTGATTGCCTTGGGGGCCTTGCCTTGCGGACATCTCTTTGCTCAGACATATAATCGTTTCACCCGTATATTCTTCGGCACAGCACTGCTTTTGATTCTGATGCTGGGCTTGTTTAACTTATGGATGCATTTATTCAGTTTCTGACCGAGTGGGGCTATTGGGGAATGTTTCTCTCCGCTTTCCTCGCCGGTACCATTCTGCCTTTCAGTTCCGAAGCCGTCATGCTGGCCTGCGTCGGTCTGGGACTTGATCCGGTTCTGTCCACACTAGCCACCACTGCTGGAAATGCCCTCGGCGGACTGACCTGTTACTGGATCGGTCACCTGGGAAAAATGGAATGGATTGAAAAATATTTCCGGGTAGATCATAAACAGCTGGAGAAAGCCACACGCTTTATTCACGGACGCGGTTCCTGGATGGCCTTTTTCTCTTTTCTGCCCATCATCGGCGATGCTGTCCTGATTGCCCTCGGCCTGATGCGTGCCAATGTGTGTATCGTCACTTTCTCAATGACCCTCGGAAAACTGGCCCGCTATGCCATTCTTGTTGCCACGACCACTGAACTGTTTCTCTAAAAACAACCAATAATGAAAGAAAGAACCCTCGAAAAGACAGCCGACGGAAGCTATACCCTCTTTGTTCCGGAAATGGACGAGCATTATCATTCCGTAAAAGGTGCACGGACTGAATCAGAACATATCTTTATCAACATGGGATTAAAACAAAGTCCTGCTGCTGCACCTCATGTACTTGAGATCGGTTTCGGAACAGGTCTCAACGCTTTTCTGACTCTGCTGGAGGCTGAAACAAGCGGCCGCGACATCCGTTTCACAACCCTGGAACGCTACCCATTGCCCGAAGATCTCATCCGCCAGATGAATTATCCCGAACAGATCGCTCCCCAGCACAGTGAGGCATTCTACAGTCTTCATCGCGCTGCATGGAATGTTCCTGTACAGATAACTCCCCATTTCACCCTCTGCAAAATAGAAACTGACTTCACTACCTGGCAGACCGATGAACGCTTCGATGTAATTTATTTCGATGCCTTCGCTCCCGAAAAACAACCCGAAATGTGGAGCCAGTCTCTGTTTGATCACCTGTATGCTTTACTCCGGCCTGCCGGTATCCTCACAACTTATTGCGCCAAAGGTGTCATTCGCCGGATGCTCCAGTCTTCCGGTTTCCACGTGGAACGTCTTCCGGGACCTCCGGGTGGGAAACGTGAAATTCTGCGTGCAAGTAAACTAGCTTAACTTCCTTTCCGCCATTTCAACAAACTTCCGGATAATAAATATTTTAATGTACACAGAAAAGACTTCGGTGTTTTGTAGCCTCCTATACGAAACTTCGGATTCTTGCTTTCAGACTTCGGAAAGATTTTGTAGCTTTGCGAAGAATACTCTATCTAATATCTGAATATATGTGTATAAAAAAATATCTTTTCCTGCTTCTGGCGGTGCTGTCACTTGCTTCATGTGCCGGAAACGGGAATAATGACAAGCGGCAGACTCTGACCGTAACCATCGAACCGCTCCGCTATTTCACGGAAGCTATTGCCGGGGATAAATTCAATATTGTCAGCATGGTACCCGAAGGAAGCAATCCTGAAACGTATGACCCTACCCCGCAACAGCTGGTGAAACTGGCCAAGAGTAAGGCATACCTGCAAATCGGACACATCGGATTCGAACAGGCATGGATCAAAAAGTTACAGGCAAATACACCGAACCTGCCGTTCTACGACATGTCGGAAGGCATTGATCTGATTCATGAAATCAACGGACATACGCACGGAAAGGAAGACAAGCACGCACATGGTGTGGAACCGCACATCTGGAACTCCACACAGAATGCGGCTATCCTGGCTGAGAATATCTATAAAGTTCTGTGTGAACTGGATCCGGCCAGCGAATCTTATTTTCATCAGAGACTGGACAGTCTGGAAAAAGAAATACAGACTACTGACAAGGAAGTACAGGAACTGATGGAGCATGCCGACCAGGCTTTCCTGATTTATCATCCGGCACTGAGTTATTTTGCCAAAGATTACGGAGTGAAACAGATCAGCATCGAAGAGGGAGGAAAAGAACCTTCACCGGCTCACCTGCAGGAACTGATCAGAACCTGCCGCGAAAATCAGGTACGGATCATCTTCGTACAGCAGGAGTTTGACGTGCGCAATGCGGAACTTATTGCCAAGGAACTGGGCGTGCAGGTTGTTTCCATTAATCCGCTCAGCTACCGCTGGAAAGAAGAAATGCTCAAGGTGGCACGGGCTTTGTCGAACCCTGACAAGAACAGCGGCGTATGAAAACACCGATCCTGCAAATGACCGGCATCTCTGCCGCCTACGACAACAAAACAGTTCTGGAGAACATCAACCTGACAGTGTTCGAACGGGATTTCCTCGGTGTCATCGGACCCAACGGAGGAGGAAAGACCACTCTCATCAAGGTGATGCTGGGCTTGCTGAATCCCACCGCCGGCAAGGTGACTTTTTATCAGGAAGGAAAAGAGGTGCCCGAAATCAGCATGGGCTACCTGCCTCAGTATAATTCCATCGACAAGAAATTCCCAATCTCGGTCTACGAGGTCGTGCTTTCGGGACTGAACCGGCAGAAATCACTTTTCCGGTCGTTCTCGCCTGCCCAGCATGAACAGGTGAAACAGGTCATTGCACGCATGGGACTGGAAGGACTGGAGAAAAGAGCAATCGGACAACTGAGCGGCGGACAGCTGCAACGGGCCTTACTGGGACGGGCACTCGTCTCCAATCCGCAGGTTCTGATTCTGGATGAACCCAATACCTATATCGACAAGCGTTTCGAAGCGAAGTTATATTCTCTGCTGGAAGAAATCAACCGCGAGCGGGCCATCGTACTGGTGAGCCACGACATCGGTACCGTCCTGCAAAATGTAAAGAGTATTGCCTGTGTCAACGGCACACTCGACTACCATCCCGACACGGAGGTGCCTGCGGAATGGCTGGAAGAACACTTCGGATGCCCCATCGAACTGCTCGGCCACGGGAATCTGCCCCACAGAGTCCTGAAATGCCATCACCACTGATTTCTTTGAAAACTTTAAGACGCGTGAACCTCGCTGGAAGTAAATTCTTTACTATCTTTGCCGCATTGAATGTTAATGAAATAACAAAATGAAGCAACAGTACAACAAGATTAACAATCTGGTGGGTTGGATCACGTTTGTCATTGCAGCTTTCACTTACTGCATGACCATCGAACCGACTGCCAGCTTCTGGGACTGCCCCGAGTTTATCACGACCGGGTACAAGCTGGAGGTGGGACATCCGCCCGGCGCACCTTTCTTCATGCTGACAGCTAACCTGTTCAGCCAGTTTGCCAGCGATCCTTCACAAGTAGCCATGATGGTAAATATCATGAGCGCACTGATGAGCGCGGCATGTATTCTCTTCCTTTTCTGGAGCATTACGCACCTGACACGGAAGCTCATCTGCCCGGATCTGGACCAGCTGACCAAAGGAAAACTGATCTCAATCATGGGAGCAGGCGTTGTCGGAGCACTGGCCTACACATGGAGTGATACATTCTGGTTCAGTGCCGTCGAAGGAGAAGTATATGCTTACTCAAGCCTGTTCACGGCCATCGTGTTCTGGCTGATCCTGAAATGGGAAAACCGCGCCGACGAACCTCACAGCGACCGCTGGCTGATCCTGATCGCTTACCTGACAGGACTTTCCATCGGTGTTCACCTGCTGAACCTGCTGTGTATTCCCGCCATCGTACTGGTATACTATTATAAAAAACACCCGCAGGCCAATCTCAAAGGAAGTCTGCTGGCACTTGTCGGCTCCATGATCCTGGTAGCAGCCGTACTTTACGGTATCGTTCCGGGCATCGTGAAAGTAGGCGGATGGTTCGAACTGCTCTTTGTCAACAGCTTCGGCATGCCGTTCAACACGGGAGTCATCGTCTACCTGGCTGTTCTGGTTGCCTCACTCGTATGGGGTGTCTATGAAAGCTACACGCAGAAGAGCCGCAAGCGCATGAACATTTCGTTCCTGCTCACCGTCGGTCTGCTGGGAATTCCGTTCTACGGCCACGGCACCGGCAGCGTAGTCATCGGTATCATCGTTCTGGCGATACTGGCCATCTATCTGTTTGCCAACCTCAGCGAGAAATACCGGGTCAGCGCACGCACGCTGAACACCAGCCTGCTGGCCATGATGATGATCGTGGTAGGATATTCTTCATACGCTGTCATCGTGATCCGTTCGTCAGCCAATACGCCGATGGATCAGAACTCTCCGGAAGACATCTTTACTCTGGGTGAATATCTGGGACGCGAACAGTACGGAACCCGTCCGCTGTTCTACGGACAGACATACGCTTCGAAACCGGCCCTGAAACAGGTGGACGGCGGATGCATGTACGACGTGACAGAAGGAGCTCCGGTGTACCAGCGCAAGGAAAAAGAACGTCCGGATGAAAAAGACAGCTACGAAATCGTACGCAACAAGACGGAATACAAATACGCACAGAACATGCTCTTCCCCCGCATGTGGAGCTCGGATCATGCCTCAGCCTACGAACAATGGCTGGGAGGTGTGGAAGGCAAACAAGTGCCTTACGACCAGTGTGGTGAAATGATCATGGTGAAGGTTCCTACCCAGTGGGACAACATCAAGTTCTTCTTCATCTACCAGTTGAACTACATGTACTGGCGCTACTTCATGTGGAACTTTGCCGGACGCCAGAACGACATACAGGGACAGGGAGAAATCGAACACGGCAACTGGATTACGGGCATTCCGTTCATCGACAACGCACTGGTGGGCGACCAGACTCTCCTGCCCGGCGAGCTGAAGAACAACAAGGGACACAACGTATTCTACTGTCTGCCGCTGCTGCTCGGACTGATCGGTATGTTCTGGCAGGCTTACCGCGGAAACAGAGGCATCCAGCAGTTCTGGGTGGTATTCTTCCTCTTCTTCATGACGGGACTTGCCATCGTGCTCTACCTGAACCAGACTCCGCTCCAGCCGCGTGAACGCGACTATGCATATGCCGGTTCGTTCTATGCCTTTACCATCTGGATCGGTATGGGTGTAGCCGCCATTGCCGAATGGCTGCAAAAGAAGAAAGTGAGTGAAACCGCAGCTGCCGGAATCGCTACCGTAGTCTGCCTGCTGGTTCCCATCCAGATGGTAAGCCAGACATGGGACGACCACGACCGCAGCGGCCGGTATACCTGCCGCGACTTCGGACAGAACTACCTGAGCACCGTGCCGGAAAAAGGAAACCCGATTCTTTTCACCAACGGTGACAACGATACATTCCCCCTGTGGTATAACCAGGAAACAGAAGGATTCCGCACCGATGTGCGCGTCTGCAACCTGAGCTATCTGCAGACAGACTGGTACATTGACCAGATGCGCCGTCCGGCCTATGACTCTCCTTCAGTACCGATCAACTGGGAACGTATAGACTATGTATCCGGCCACAACGAAGCTGTTTATGTACGTCCGGAAGCCATGAGCACTGTCATGAACTATTACAAACAGAATCCCGAAGAAGCCAAGCAGGAATTCGGAGACAATCCTTACGAACTGAAGAACATTCTGAAACACTGGGTTCGTTCGCCGAAAGAAGGCCTGCAGATGATTCCTACCGACAGTATCGTACTGAAACTGGACAAGGAAGCCATCAAGCGTTCGGGTATGCTGGCACCGGATTCCATTCCGGAATACATGCACATTTCACTGAAAGGCAAGCACGTGCTCTACAAGAGTGAGCTGATGATGCTGGAAATGCTGGCCAATGCCAACTGGGAACGTCCCATCTACATGGCCATCACCGTAGGTTCGGAAAACCATCTGAACCTGACCAACAACTTCCTGCAGGAAGGTCTGGCCTACCGCATCACTCCGTTCGACAACGTGAAGCTCGGACGCCGCCTGGACAGCGAAAAGATGTACGACAACCTGATGAACAAGTTCAAGTTCGGAGGAATCGACAATCCGGACATCTATCTGGATGAAACCGTCCTGCGCATGTGCGACACTCACCGCCGCATGTTCGTACAGCTGGCCACCCAGCTGATCCGCGAAGGCAAGAAGGACAAAGCCCTGAAAGCTCTGGACTACTGCGAGAAGGTGATCCCGAGCACGACTGTCCGTCACGACTACGTGATGAGCAGCTCAAAGGAAATGGCTCATGACTACATCGAGCTGGGCGAACATGCCAAAGCCGACAACATCCTGAGACAGCTGGCTGACAATGCCGTGGAATACATTTCCTGGTACATGAGCCTGGACGATGTCCGCTTCACAGGTGCATACGAAGACTGCACACGCTATTTCTACATCCTGGACGATGTATGCAAGGAAATGGAGTTGCTGAAAGATCCGTCGACCGGCAAAGTCATGGATTCGGCTGCACACTATACACAGAAATTTGAACAGCTCTACAAGCTGCTGGAACAGCGTGTAGGCAAAAAGTAAAAAAACAGAAGGCACAGCGCGTTCTCCCTGCGGAGTAATGCGCTGTGCCCTAAATTTTAAATAAAGTGCTGATAGAACAACCCCCTCAAATCGTACGCTGGCTTTATCCCCGTGCCCTCTGGCGCATGGACAAGAAGGTAAAAGCCGTTTACCTGACCTTCGATGACGGCCCGATCCCGGAGATAACTCCCTGGGTACTGGACCTGCTGGACAAATATCACATCAAGGCAACCTTCTTCATGGTGGGAGACAATGTACGCAAGCATCCGGAAGAGTTCCGGATGGTAGTCGAAAGAGGGCACCGCATCGGCAACCACACCTTCAATCATATCCGCGGATTCGAATACCTGAGCCGGAACTATCTGGCCAATGCCGACAAAGCCGACGCCTATCTCCATACGGATCTGTTCAGACCGCCGCACGGACACATGCGATGGCTGCAATATATGGTCCTGAAACGGAAATACCGCATCGTGATGTGGGATCTTGTAACCCGCGACTACAGCAAACGGCTGAACGGCCCGCAAGTATTTGCCAAGGTGAAGAAATATGCACGCAACGGCTCCATCATCACATTCCACGATTCCCTGAAATCGGAAAAGAACATGAAATATGCCCTGCCCCGCTCCATCGAATGGCTGCTGGAACAAGGCTATGAATTCAAGGTGTTCGACTGACACTGTCTGCCTGACAGACCGGGAAGACCATTCAGACCGGTCACAGCATAACCTATCATATACGGAAACACATGGACAATTATCCGGAAATAAGCAACATCAGAAAAAGCATCAAAAGCCATTATCCCGTTTCTGATGAATCCATCGACCTGCTCGGGAAACATTTCAGGAAACACCTTTTCCCTGCAAAGCATCTGATTATCAGAGGAGGAATTATTGACAGGAATGTCTATTTCATTGAAAAAGGCCTGACCCGTTCCTACTGTCTTGCCGACGGAAACGAACATACGACCTGGTTCTCAAAGGAAGGAGACATTACTTTCGGCCTGCTCTGTCTGTATCACAATCGGGCCGGATTTGAATATGTAGAAACCATCGAACCCACTCTGGCATACTCCATTCCCATAAGCATCCTCAATGAATTATATGAAACCAACATCGAAATTGCCAATTGGGGAAGAGTCATCCACCAGGAATGCCTGCTGTCGCTGCAATGCATACGGATAGACAATCTGACAATGACCGCAAAAGAAAGATATGAAGCACTGCTCAGCACATTTCCGGATATCTGCCAAAGAGTCAATCTGGGCTACATCGCTTCCTTCCTCGGCATATCGATATCTACGTTAAGCAGAATCAGAGCCGGAAAATAATTTCCTGTACAGATTTTGACCTATGTCAAAAAAACACTTCCCGGCAGTGGCTATTTTTGTTGCAAAAAACAATGAAAGAACCATCCTATGCAAGCAGCGACAAGCGAATTATATGGCTTGATCTTGTGAAATTCATCGCTATCTTCATGATGATAGCTGTCCACTGTACCGACAATGTGACTCCGGCCGAACGTTCAGAACCCTGGTACAATCTCTGGGGAAGCTTTTACGGCTCCTTCATGCGTCCCGCCATTCCACTGTTCGTAATGGTTACCGGCGCCCTGCTCCTGCCTGTCAGAGAGAATCTCTCCACCTTTTACGGCAAGCGTCTTACCCGGATCGTTGTTCCATTTCTGATCTGGTCAGTCCTTTATAACCTTTTCCCCTGGATAACCGGATTGCTGGGGCTGTCACCAACCGTCATCAACGATTTCTTTGCCTGGGCCGAACCCGATCAGTCATTTTCCGGAGCCTTGCATCACATTCTGATGATTCCTTTCAACTTCTCTCTCCTGGCGGTTCAGATGTGGTATGTCTATCTTCTTATCGGTTTATATCTTTACATGCCTATATTCTCTGCCTGGGTCCGGCAAGCCTCTGTCCGGGAACAAAGATTCTTCCTGTTGCTGTGGTTTGTTTCTCTCTTCATTCCCTATCTGAGAGAATATCTCACAAAAGACCTGTGGGGAACCTGTTCATGGAATGAATTCGGGCTTCTTTATTACTTTGCAGGATTCAACGGTTACCTGCTATTGGGTCATTATCTTATCAACAACCCTGTTAATATCAGCTGGAGCAGACTCATTGCTCTTGGCCTGCCCGTCTTTATCACAGGATATTGCATCACTTTTCTGGGCTTCAAATCGGTTACTGCAGTGCCCGGACAACCGGTGGAACTGGTAGAACTGTTTTTTACCTATTGCAGCCCGAACGTACTGATGATGACACTTCCCCTGTTTCTTACCATGCAGAAAGTGAAAATACGATCAGAAAGAACCAGGCGTTTTGCCGTAAACATCTCGACATGCACGCTGGGGATCTGGATGTCACACTATCTGTTTCTGGGCCCCTGTTACATGCTGGTTGAATCACTTCCGATACATACCATGCTGAAAATGATAGTCTGCACAATCCTGCTGCTGTCCGTAACCTGGATATTTGTCTATACAGTCAGAAAATCAGGCAACATAGGAAGGTGGATCATGGGATGACGAAGGGAAATGATTTCATTTTGACATTTTGCTTTTTACGGCCCGTGAGAATCAGGAATTCACGTCCTGAAGGACGGGCCATTCTGATTTCGCGAACGATTTTTCGGATATCTCCCTGTACCATTGTTGATTAGATCAAAATTTAACACTTCCGGGAGACTCCTTCCAGCTCAAAATGACGAATCCGGAAAGGTCTGCCTTCCTTTTTTCATCCGTTTGCAGACCTTTCCGGAAATTCGTCTGCACGTTTCAGACGAAACGTCTAAACATTATCGGCAAAACGAATAGTCATCTTCATTGAATCGTCTGCAAGTTTCAGCAAAGGTATGCAGTCAGAACCGGGAAAATCCGCATATTTATCCCTTTTTTCGGGTACAGACCTGTATGTTTATCTGGTTTCCATTCATACCTCTTCCCCAATGAAGCAAAATGCCTCAACAGGGAGTCAGCCCAAAAGCGGAAAAAGAAACATTCTGTCAGGAAAATCCCCGATCAGAAAAATCAATGCAACAGACAGAAGAACAGCGTAATTTGATCTGCGACAAATTATTATTGACTGCGATTGCCTACCTTTGCGGAGAAAACCACAATCAACGTCAATATAATAATGATTCATAGGAATATAACAAACTATCAGTACGAACTGGATATATTAAGGGCCCTTGCATGTTTTCTGGTCATATGGCAACATGTAACGGAGTGCTATTATATACAGCCTGATTTCACAATCAATAACAGCCCTGACATTACCATGATCGGCTGGATAAACAGCCTTACCCCTATAGAGGTACCACTTTTTGTCATGATATCAGGATATTTCCTTTTACCCATGAAAAGTGATCTTACGCAATTTTTCCGCAAAAGAGCCCTGCGTGTGGTTTACCCCTTCGTCATATGGTGTATTGTGTATGCCATATACTACTATTTCAAACGCAACGATACAATACAAGATGTTATCAACAACATTCTGCATATTCCCGTCAACTTCGGAACAGAAGTCGGACATTTATGGTTTATTTATATGATTCTGGGACTATATATATTGACTCCAGTCATATCACCCTGGCTGGAACAATGTTCCAAAAAACAATTGCAGGGATATCTTTGCTTGTGGGGATTCACCAATTGCATCCCCTACATTCATCTTGTTTTCCCCACCATATTGGGAGAATGCTTTTGGAATCCCTCCCCAATGTTGTACTATTTTACAGGGTTTGCAGGCTATTACATACTGGGATTTTACATCAGACGCTATAACAGTTTATCCTCACGGACATCCCTCATTCTCATCGTTACAGGGTATCTGTTTACTGCCTTTTTCTACCAATACAGAATAAATGTGGCAACCAGTGTAAGCGAACTGGAACTAGGATGGCGCTTCTGTGCCATCAATATTTCACTCATGGCTTTTGGAGTATTCTCCCTGATCAAGAATATACACTGGAAACAGAATGGCCTGACTGCCGGATTTATAAAAGACCTCTCCCGGAAGAGCTATGCTGTCTATTTCATTCATCTGATAATTGTCCAGTATCTGCATCCGGCCATCAGTCAGACAGACTTACCTATATATATAAACATTCCTCTGATAACGACGATATGTTTCATTTGTTCCTATCTGATAATCAGCCTGCTGTATTTGATACCCGGCATCAATAAATATATAGGATAAGAATATATTCACAAGGCATTCATATACATTAACCTAAAATAAACATATATCCAAAATGAAAAATTTTACTGCATCATCGGCTTTCACAGATACAAAGCCGCACTATGAACTTCTTGACGGACTGAGAGGCGTAGCCGCCCTGCTGGTCGTATTCTATCACATCTTCGAAGGATTCTCCTTTGCCGGAGGAGGAACACTGATCACAACCATCAACCACGGATATCTGGCAGTAGACTTCTTCTTCATACTTTCCGGCTTCGTTATCGGTTATGCCTACGACGACAGATGGGGAAAGACGCTGACAATGAAAGATTTCTTCAAGCGACGTCTGATCCGCCTTCATCCCATGATCGTAATGGGCGCCGTGATCGGTGTCATTGCCTTCTTCGTACAGGGAGGTGTGAAATGGGACGGAACGCACGTTGCAACCTCCATGGTCATGCTGACCCTGCTGCTGTCTCTGTTCTTTATTCCCGCCTATCCGGGAGCAGGCTACGACATCCGGGGCAACGGAGAAATGTTTCCGCTTAACGGACCAAGCTGGTCGCTGTTCTTCGAATACATCGGCAACCTGCTTTATGCACTTTTCATCCGTCGTCTGGGCAACAAGGCACTGACCGTTCTGGTCGTTCTGCTCGGACTGGGACTGGCAGGATTTGCACTGTTCGATGTCGTAGGATACGGCATGCTGGGAGTGGGATGGACACTCGACGGACAGAACTTCCTGGGAGGCTTGCTCCGGATGCTGTTTCCTTTCACTCTGGGCATGCTGATATCAAGAAACTTCCGTCCGTTCCAGATAAGAGGCGCTTTCTGGATCTGCGCAATCGTCCTGCTCGTTCTTTTCTGTGTTCCCTACATTGAAGGAAAATCTCCCGTCTGCCTAAACGGTGTATTCGAAATGATCTGTATTGCAGTCATATTCCCCGTTCTGGTATGCATCGGTGCTTCCGGCAAGACAACCGACAAGCAGTCCACCCGCATCTGCAAATTCCTCGGAGATATCTCCTATCCGCTCTATGCCGTACACTACCCGATCATGTATGTATTCTATTCCTGGCTGATAGAGACCAGACAATATACCCTCGGAGAAACCTGGCCGGTTGCAGCAGCGGTATATTTCGGAAGCATCCTGACGGCCTGGCTCTGCCTGAAACTTTACGACGAACCTGTCAGAAAATGGTTAAACCGCAGATTTATGAAGAAACGTTCGCTGTAGGCTAAGGCATTATTCTTTCGATACTCCCCAATCATGCGCTCAAATAAAAGTATATTTACAGAAAGAGTATAGAAAATTTGGAATAATCGTTTAATTCTTATAACTTTACGAGACCTATAAAAGCAACCTTAAAAAATTAAAGTTATGAAAAAGATTATTTTACTATGCCTTTCAATCCTCCTCCTTACATCCGTAGGATGTAAGGAGGAGGATGTAACCATATTAAAAACTCATCTCTATTATTACAATATAGCAATAGCATTTGAGAACCAGTCTGGTGAAAATCTGGTTGAAGGAATTCCTTACGACGAAAGTTCCAACAGTATTCTGAATACGGAGTACAAACAGACTATATCTGTATCGCCAGATGAATCCGGTTTTAAACCGAATCTTTACAGAGTAAACGAACCAGGTATATGGAAAGATGAAAATGGAGAAGAAAATTTCTTTTTCACTGCAATGATGTATAACAATATATATCCTTAAAATCCTTGCATATACTGTTTCTTGTATATGCAATGATTTTTTGTAGCTGCCAGCCAACCGTAAAAGTTCAGAACGAAGTAAACTCTACCAACTAAAATCCTAACAACCATGAACACATTAAGCAAACTGACACTAATATCTGTCATGATTTCAGCTATGGCAGGTTGCTCCGTACGCAAAGACGGAAACAACTTATCCAATGTAACGACTGCCGATTCTCTTCTATTTACAGAACCGCTTGACACTTTGCCGGACGGAGTGATCAGTTCGGTCAGCTGGCTTCCCTTGCAGAATAGCGACCAAAGAATTATCGACGAAATCTCAAAATTGTCTGTTGTTGACAGCTTTATAGTCATAGGAAGCCGCCGGCAAGCTGTTCTGCAGGTTTATTCCACCGAAGGTAAGTTCTTGTATGAGATTTCCGAAAAGGGACAGGGACCGGAAGAATATCTTGAAATCGCAACATTTACTGTCACTCCTACTTCCATATATATTCTTGATAACTTTTCTCATAAAATATCCCGCTATGCACTTGAAAAGGGAACTTTCATGGGAAAAACGGAAGTTCCTTTCGTAGCCTGGGATATGGAAGCATTTGATGACAATGACTTTCTTTTCACCTGTCTGAATAACAATCCTGACGTAAAGGTTTCACCGTCACCCGTAGACTTTGCCGTGTGGCGTACGGACAGTCACTGGCAAATTACAGACAAATATCTGCCAGTGGAAAAAGAATATACGGAACTTTATGGCAAGTCACGGTATTTTACCCGGTACAAACACGACATTGTTTTCCATTCCTTTCAATATGATGGCTTCTTTACTTTCTCCCGGAAAGAAGATCCCGTTTTTCATCCCATCCTGTTCTCCCGTCCGTTTCCCCGCGACAACGAGTCTCGTCTGAAAGAAGCCAATTCCGGCCAATGGCAGTTGCTGGCTGAAACCCCATTTGTGGTTGACGGCTATAATATCGTAGAAATAAGTATCGCCGGTCAGGGCCAGCAGATGTTTGCCGTCAACGCCAGCAACAAGATATTCGGCAATTCAGAAGTATGTCCGAAGAATATTCCGATCAACATCATAGGTACGATGGGAAATCATTTTGTAGGCTACATAAATGACAATTATGAGCTTTACAGGAATCTCGTTGCATACGGATTCCAGAAAGGAAGTCCGGAAGCGGAAGATATCCTGAGCCGGGGAGGCTGTTGCCTGATCATTTATTCTGTCGGCAACCTTTAACGCGCCAGTATCTCACAGAACCGGTCCTGGAACGTACGGGCTTCACGGGATTTCAGTACATTCTGGTTGATGATTACAAAGGCCAGAAGATGGCCGTTCGAAGCATGAACGTAGCCTGCCAGTGAACTGACTCCCGTCACGGTACCGGTTTTGGCATGTACATTCCGGAAGGCTTTTCCTCCCCGCATGCGGTAGCTCAGCGTGCCGTCTACTCCGGCCACCGGCAAAGCATCGTAGAACGGACGGAATACTTCCGGATGAGCGTAGGCATAACGCAGATAGGCCATCAACAGATCGGGAGATACATAATTGTATAAAGAAACACCGCTTCCGTCGGCAATCCGGAAGTCTTCGGGAGAAATTCCCACTGACTTTTCCATGAAAAGACGGATGGCCCGCTGTCCGTCGGCATTGCTGATGGAACGTTTATCCCGGGAGGCATTCAGTCCGACATGGTAGAAGAGGGCTTCGGCAGAAAGATTGTCGCTCTTCTTCAAGGCCCGCTTCAGAACTGCATCAAGCGGACGTTCGTGGATATACAGCCGGGAAGCTTCGTCCGGACATACCCCATAGGCGATGCTGTCGGGACTGATCTCTACGGCTCTTGTCTGCAAGCGCTTCCAGAAACTCTGCATGAAGAAGGCAGATGAATCAAACAGGTTCAAAGTCCGTGTATAGGGACCGGTCACATTACCGGTCAGGATGATCCGGTTGCCGTTGGTCAGCCAGTTGCGGGTGATACGCAGTTTCCCCGCAGAAGGAGTACGGCTGAGCGTACGGTTGTCCAGTTCATAATAGTCAGACTGGGGAAGAACCGTTACCTTGGCTGGCTTTCCCTTAGCCGACGGAGAAACGGTAATATCCACACATCCGCGGTTCAGCATCAGGGGAGACAGATAAGGCTGAAAGGATTCCGGCGTGTCGTCCCACGACCATCCGGGCCCCCAGTAAACAGAATCCATCAGTGATATGTCGCCGACCAGACGGCCTTTGATGACGCGGATTCCGGCTTGTCCGGCTGCATCGGCCAGTCGGACAAGGTCGCTCTCCATAAATTCCGGATCGAAACCTCCGATCACATACAGATCGCCCTTCAGGGTGTCCTGTTCAATGGTTCCGGTATAAGCCAGTTGCGTACGGAATGTATATCCGGTTCCCAGAACAGACAGGGCCGTTACCGAAGTAATGACTTTCTCAACGGAAGCCGGACGGTAAAGTTTGTCGGCCTGATGACGGTACACGGAAGTACCCGCCGTCAGGTCATAAACGGCTATTCCTGCCTCGGAAGTCCGCATCAGAGGAGTGACGGACAATAACGAGTCCAGCTGTCCGGCCAGCGGACGGGCCACCAGCAGACAACAGGTACAGATCCACATCAGTAAAGTTATTTCTATCCGTCTCCTCATAATGCCTCCTTGCTTAAATCAGTTCACGAAATATTTCACCTACCGTCGGATGCGGAAAGACGTAACGTTTCCACTCAGACAGTTTACGCCGGTCTTCAATCATCATTCCGGCCATGACAATCAGTTCAGATGCCGGATTTCCAAGAAGATGTACTCCGAGCAAGGTATCATCGTCGGCCAGAAGCACCTTGCACACGCCGTTGACGCCTTCGTTTTCGGCTACAAAACGTCCGGAATAGGCCATCGGAAGCTTCACGGTCCGATATGAAACACCTGATGCCTGCAGGGCTTCTTCACTCATGCCCACAGAAGCAATCTCCGGATTGGTATAGACTACACCGGGAATGGCACGGTAGCTCATCGCATCGTTCCGTCCCAGAATATGATTGACGGCCACTTCTGCTTCACGGACAGCAGTATGTGCCAGCAGGGATACTCCGTTCAGGTCACCGCATACATATACGCCCGGAACAGAGGTCTGCAAATGCTCGTCAACCTTGACATTTCTGCGTTCCGTCAGTTCCAGATTCAGGTTTTCAAGTCCGAATCCGTTCAGCACCGGACGTCTTCCCACACTCATCAGCAGTTTTTCACCGCATACGGTTCCTTCCGTTCCGTCCTGTTCATAAGTCACGGTTATGCCTTCGGGGATCTGGCTGACTCCGGTCACTTTCGTGTGCAGCAGGAATTTTATGCCGCGTTTGGTATATTCGGCCCGCAGCAGACCGGAAAGCTCCCGATCCATTCCGCCCAGAATTTCATCCATCATTTCAACAACGGTCACTTCCACACCAAGGGTCTGGAAGAAAGCGGCAAACTCCATGCCGATTACTCCTCCGCCTACAATGACCAGCGAACGGGGCACTTCCTTGTTGTCGAGTGCATCACGGTGAGTCCAGTAGTTTACTTCCTGAATGCCGGCAATGGGAGGTATGAATGTTTCACTTCCGGTACAGATCAGAAGATGATCGCAAGTATAAGTTTCTTCTCCGCAACGGACGGTATGCGGATCAACAATGCAGGCTTCTCCCTGAACCAGTGTCACCTGATGGGCTGTCAGTTTGGATTTGACGCCCAAAACCAGCTTGCGCACGACCTTTGACTTCCGGGCTATGATCTTGGCCAGATCAAAGGACGCTTCGGGAACATTGACTGCGTATTTGGAAGCATGCTTTGCATAATCATAGACTTTAGCTGAATACAGCAGGGTTTTGGTCGGTATGCATCCTTCATTCAGGCATACACCTCCCAGACTTTTTTTCTCGAACAAGATCACGCTAAGCCCGGCCTTTCCGGCTGCTTCGGCCGCCGTATATCCGGCTGGTCCTCCGCCAATAATTGCAACTTGGTATTTCATAAGGTTATAAGATAGTACATAAGGTTATGCATAAAGATTATTCTTCAAAATATTCTGCGTGCGGATTTCTTTCACGGGCACACTGGATGAAACCATTCAGATCGGCCGGATCTACATTGATGAATCCTTTGGTATAATAGATAAGCACCCTGCCGCGGCTCCAGGGTTTCTTGGTTTTCTGCTTGATGATACGCATTACTCCATACGCCTTGACACTGCCGCTCAAACCGCGACGGATCCAGATGTCTCCGTTGTCGCGTACCTGAATGCGGGTCATACGTTCATCGATAACAATCAGAATCGGAAGAACCAGGGGAAAAAGATTCCAGTAATCGTTAGTTTCCCAGACAGTCCATACGATGGCAATCATAATAACCAGCGCAAACAGCCAGTTCCAGATGGCGATCTTGCGCATCTTAAAATTCCGTACCATATCTTTATTTGTTTTGAGTTTTCTATCTGTTTATTCCACCCGAATGGCCTGATTGCGTTTCATCAGGCAGCGGATGAAATCATCTTCTCCTTTCGGGGAAACCAGTACAGAAGCTTTTCCTTTCTCCGTCTGATAACTGATCTTCAGGCGTACCGGAGATAAAGCGGGAGCTATTCCCCAGCTTTTTACATGCTGAATCAACATAATTTTTTCCAACGGTATCGTGGCTTTCCGTACAAAACGGCCGGTTTCGATCTGCAGATTTCCCTCTGCCGTTACTACATATTGCGTGTGGATCAGCATCTCAATCTCAAAAATCATCACAATGGCCAGCAACAAAGTCAGCAGCAGCTCGTGAAACCAAAAGAAGTCAAATAGCAAAAAGGCGGTAGCTGCCATCAGTAACCAATACCCCGCTCCTACCCTTGAATGAAAAGTTCTGTTCATTATCTATGCAGATATTTAATAATTTCTCGTGAAGATAGTAATTTTTTTGTAGTTTTGTCGAAAATACGCATTAATCATGGTAAGAAAATTCGATTTTCTCGTTATCGGTTCAGGAATTGCCGGAATGAGCTTTGCGCTGAAAGTGGCGCATAAAGGTTCGGTTGCACTGATCTGCAAGGCCGGACTGGAAGAAGCCAACACCTACTATGCACAGGGTGGTATTGCTTCTGTAACAAATCTGAAGGTGGACAATTTTGAAAAACATATCCACGACACGATGGTGGCCGGAGACTGGATCAGTGATCCTGCTGCTGTTGAAAAAGTAGTTAAGAATGCTCCTTCCCAAATTGAAGAACTGATCAAATGGGGAGTCAATTTCGATAAAAAGGAAAACGGGGAATTTGATCTTCACAAAGAAGGCGGACACTCTGAATTCCGTATTCTGCATCACAAGGATAATACAGGGGCTGAAATCCAGACCAGCCTGATTGAAACAGTCAAGAAGCATCCTAACATTACGGTTTTCAGTAATTTCTATGCTGTTGAAATCATTACGCAGCATCATTTGGGCATCATTGTTACCCGACACACTCCGGGAATCAAATGCTTCGGTGCTTATGTTCTGAATGAAAAAACCGGTGAAGTGGATACATTCCTTTCCAAGATAACCGTAATGGCAACTGGAGGATGTGAAGCTGTCTATAATCACACAACCAATCCTCTGGTAGCAACAGGTGACGGTATTGCCATGGTATACCGTGCAAAGGGTGCTGTTAAAGACATGGAATTTATTCAGTTCCATCCCACAGCTCTCTATCATCCGGGCGACCGTCCCAGTTTCCTGATTACGGAAGCCATGCGCGGATATGGCGCCGTTCTGAAGAACCTGGATGGAGAAGAATTTATGCAGAAATATGATCCACGCCTGTCTCTGGCTCCACGTGATATCGTAGCCCGTGCCATTGACAGTGAAATGAAACAGCGCGGAGAAGATCATGTTTATCTGGATGTAACGCACAAAGATCCGGAAGAAACCAAAAAGCATTTCCCGAATATCTATAAAAAATGCCTGAGTCTGGGTATCGATATCACCAAGGATTATATTCCGGTTGCTCCCGCAGCACACTACCTTTGCGGAGGTATCAAAGTGGATCTGGACGGTCAGTCCAGCATCAAGCGCCTGTACGCCCTGGGCGAATGTTCCTGCACCGGACTGCACGGCGGTAACCGACTTGCATCCAATTCACTGATAGAAGCCATCGTATATGCGGATGCTGCTGCCAAGCATGCTATCAGTGTCATGGATCGCTATGATTTCAATGAAGATATTCCTGAATGGAATGAGGAAGGAACTATTTCCAACGAAGAGCGTATTCTGATCACTCAAAGCATGAAAGAAGTTAACCAGATCATGGAATCTTACGTAGGTATCGTACGAAGCAATCTCCGACTGGTTCGCGCCTGGAACAGACTTGACATCTTGTATGAAGAAACAGAACGCCTATTTAAGCGCGTAAAAGCTTCGCGTGAGATCTGCGAATTACGAAATATGATCAATGTAGGTTATCTGATAACCCGACAGGCCATGGAACGGAAAGAAAGCCGCGGATTACATTACACAATTGATTATCCGCATGCCGGAACAGAAAAAAAGGATTAAACAGAAAATAAATATAGAAACAGGGGCTGTCTCAAATTTGAGATGGCCCCTGTTTCTATATTCATCTAAAATATTTCCGGTAAACAACCATAATAGCTTTATAGATATTATTCCCCCAATCTCCGCCATGAAATAAGAAGCTACCAACATACTGACATTGTATCTATTTTTAATATGCTGAATAATCTACTATGAATAAAGCCGTCTGATTTGCCTTCATTTTTCCCTTAGAGACATTTTATTAAATAAAAACAAGGATTTATACATTCACGTTCCATTCTTTCCGGAAATCAAAAAAGACAGGCTCTTGTCACAACAGACTCTTACAAGGAAAATATATACCATCTTTAATGAAATGCATATTCCGGCGGATACCCGTTCAGCATTTCCGGTGATATCCGTTCAGTCCCC